>Ga0214917_10004900_pt1 | contig 14573 bp, 15 predicted proteins | sample LL_1208_BB_MetaG_FD_177983 | JGI IMG/M metagenome (GOLD analysis project Ga0214917, IMG submission 177983) | Freshwater microbial communities from Lake Lanier, Atlanta, Georgia, United States - LL_1208_BB | ecosystem: Environmental > Aquatic > Freshwater > Lake | place: USA: Georgia | collected... | reverse complement strand
TGCGATGCCTGCGCCAAGTGCACCGTGTTCTGCGGTTTGACCGAATCGTCCACTTGACGGCAAGACGGTTGGTAAATTCTGGATTGGTACGTTAAGCAGGCCACAAAGTTCTTCGCTCCAGCACATCTTTTTGATGTCGAACAACATTGTGCGGCTCGCGTTCGTCACATCGGTTACAAAATCTTTTTGGCCGGTCAACTTGAAAATCAGCCACGAGTCGATTGTGCCAAGACACAAGTCTTGGTCAACTTTGACCTCGCGATTTTTGATCAACCACTCAATTTTTGTGCCCGAGAAATAAGGGTCGAGAACCAGACCTGTCTGTTGTCTGATAATTGGCAGGTGCTCGGCGAGTTCCGTGCAACGATTAGCGGTGCGTCGGTCTTGCCAGACAATCGCCGAGCCATACGGGTTGCCAGTTTTTCGACTCCACGCAACTACGGTTTCGCGCTGGTTGGTAATGCCAATCGCAACGACTGGTTCATTCAACTGACCGATCACTTCTTGAAGAGTTATCAAAACTGCTTGCCATATTTCTTCTGCATCATGCTCAACCCAACCAGGTTGCGGAAAGTACTGCGTAAATTCGCGATACGAACTTATTTCCGACATGCCCGTCGCGCGCAAAACACGAGATCTGACTCCAGTTGTGCCGGCATCGATTGCTATTACTACGCCCATGATTGGTTGCTTAATCGCTCATAGAACTTGCGATAACTAGATTGCTGAGCTTGTCGAACATTGCAGGGCAGGTGACCATAAATTCTTTTGGAGTAGACCTACCGCCTGAAAAGTTTCCCGTCCTTGCACCAGATTCAATTGCAATTAATTCGGCCGCGGCTATATCCCATTGATATAAGTTTTCTTCGAAGTATGCGTCGAGCCTGCCACAAGCGACAAAACAAATGTCGATGCTGGCTGCGCCAAAGCGTCGAATATCACGCACTTGGTGAATAAATCTCGCCACTCTTCGAGACTGAACCGTTCGATTTTCGGGCAGATAGCTGAAGCCTGTGCAAACGAGTGCCTTCGAAAGATCGCTGGTGTTATTGCAGAAAATTTGCTTGTTGTTTAAAAATGCACCTTGGTTGCGTACTGCATGAAACATCTCATCAAGCGCCGGAATATAGACGACGCCTATCAGCGGTCCTTTCTCGTCGCTTACTCCGATAGAGACGCTCCATCCCGGTAGCGCGTAAAGAAAATTTGTCGTCCCGTCAATTGGGTCGATACACCAGGTGAAACCACTAGAGCCGATAACAGAGGCGCCTTCTTCGCCAATGATCGAGTCTTTTGGTCGTTGACGACGTATCTCGTCGACAATGTATTTTTCGGTTGCGCGATCGAACTCGGTGACCATGTCTGTACTGGTTGACTTTGTCTCAACTTGACTAAGACCTGCGAGCCGACCCGCCAAAGCTTTTTTGCCACCCGTATCAGCCAATGTCTTGCACAATACAAGCAGCTCTTGAGAAAGCTGATCACCTTGAGTCTTGGTCACTTACGGTCCTCGAGTTCTTTCCATTCACCAGTTGCACGTAAAACCAAAACTGCGACGACACCCATGCCAAATGCTCCGGTGACCGCGCCGAGAATTAATCCAATTGAATTTGGCACGTCGCAGGCGCCTTCACACTGGAGGTCGACCAGAGTGAAACCGATCAACGCACCGGCGACGCCTGCAACAACAATTGCAACGAAAGCAGCTACGCGAGCAAATACCGAAGGCAGCGCCGAAAGACGGCGATCTTGTTGGCTCATGGTAAAGAGTTTATGACTAGCGTTTGATTCGTGGAGACTCGGCAATCAAAAACGGGTAAAACAATTCTGCATGTCGATATGGACATGTTTTATGTGGCGGTCGAGTTGCGTAGAAATCCAAAACTACGAGGGTTGCCGGTGGTTGTGGGTGGAGATGGTGCTCGTGGAGTCGTCGCGGCGGCGTCATACGAGGCTCGCAGGTTTGGTGTTTTTTCGGCGATGTCTTCGGCGCAGGCAAAACGACTCTGCCCTCAAGCAGTTTTTTTGCCTGGCGACCATGAACTTTATTCAGACGTAAGTTCAGAAGTGTTCGAGATTTTTCGCACGATCACGCCGCTTGTCGAGGGTCTTTCTCTCGACGAGGCATTTCTAGATGTCACGGGCGCGCGGCGTTTGTTAGGCGATGGCGTAAAGATCGGTGAAGAGATTCGTAATCGCGTTAGAGAGCAGACCGAACTGACATGCAGTGTCGGCGTCGCTCCAAATAAATTCTTGGCAAAGTTGGCTTCAGTGGTGGCTAAACCTCGTGCGTCTCGCGAAGGGGTAAAACCGGGATACGGGGTCTTTGAAGTTCTTGCCGGCAAAGAACTTGAGTTTCTTCATCCGTTGGCAGTTGAGTCATTGTGGGGGGTTGGCCCCGTCACCCTTCAGAAGCTCTCTGCACTGTCAATTAAGACGGTCGGCGATCTTGCGAAATTTGACCGCAAGATTTTGATGAATGTTCTTGGCGAGTCTCTCGGTCAACATTTGTTCGATCTTTCGCAGGGTATTGATGAGAGAGAAGTCGAGCCAGACCGCGATGCAAAATCAATTGGGCACGAAGAAACATTTTCAACAGATATCAAAGACTTTGACGTAGCACACGATCAGCTACTTCGACTCGCAGACGCCGTATCGGCTCGATGTCGCAGCGCTGGTGTCGGGGCGCGAACAATTTCTTTGAAACTGAAGTTTTCTGACTTTCGAATAATTACCCGTGCTGCAAGTGTCGAGTTTCCGGTCAGTACGGCGCAGGCAATGATGCGACTGATTGAGCCACTTCTGAGACAAGTAGATATTTCCTCAGGTGTTCGGCTTTTAGGTATCAGTGCGCGAAATCTAGTTGCCCCTGAAATGCAACTAAGTTTGTTCGGCGAGACAACCGAAACGTCTACAGCCAATGAACTCGACGAAGCGTGGAGCTCAACGACATCAGCAATAGATGACATTCGACACAAATTTGGTGACGCATCGATCAAGCCTGCAAGTTCATTAAATAACAAGCGCAAACCTGGGGGCTCCAAGTGGGGGCCAAGCGATTTAGACCAGAAATAATTTGTCTTGCGTAATGCGTACACTCGTGAGAAGATAGAGACAGAAATTCTTGACCGGAGGCACCTTGCCACTATCAGATAACGAGCAACAAATTCTTCGACAGATTGAGCAAGATCTCAAGACCGACGAAAAGTTTGCCCAAGCAGTTTCATCAAAGGGTCTGTACCGCCATTCGGCGCGAACCGCTTGGTGGGCAGGGGTCGGCATTGTTGCGTCTCTCGGGTTGACGATCGTTGGTCTGCAGTTTCATTTTCTATTTGCGTTCGCCGGTTTCTTGGCAATGTTGGGATGTGCATTGATCGTCGAGCGTCAGTTGCGCGCAATGTCAAAAGTGGGTATTCGCGATGTCGCAGAGTCGCTGCGAGCCCAACGTGCAAACGCGCAGCGCATGCGCGAAAAATTTACGCGCGAGCGGTAAAGATTTCGCGTGAGTCAGCGCGGCTACCTGGCAGTTGATATTGGTGGCACCAAACTTTCGGTCGGCGTGGTCTCGACAACTGGCGAAGTCCTATCGCACGGGCGGGCGTTAACGCCCCAAGTGAATGTCTGGCAAGCGCTGCAAGAGTTGATCAGTGATCAACTCTCTAACTCAACTGTTCATCTCATTGCTTGCGGGGTTGGCTGCGGAGGCCCCATGGCTGCTCAAGGCGAATATGTTTCAACGCTTCATATTCCAGAGTGGCGCGATTTTCCGTTGAGATCAAAGTTGCAAGAGTTAGTTCAGTTACCCATATATATAGACGGCGATGCGAAAGCACTCGTGCAGGGTGAAGTCTGGTGCGGGGCAGTGGCTGGTCAAACCGATGTAATCGGCATGGTCGTTTCTACTGGTGTCGGCGGCGGGATAATTTCTCAAGGCAAAGTTCTCGACGGTCGAAGTGGCAACGCTGGACACATTGGTCATGTGATTGTTGTTCCCGACGGCAGGCTTTGCGCCTGCGGTTCGCACGGTTGCCTCGAGGCTCATGCGTCGGGGCGGTCGATCGAGGCAATAACAGGAAAACCTGCGGCGCAAGCAAGTGCGCAGGTGATCGCCGAAACAGGTCGGCTCGTCGCGCGTGCCTTGGTGAGTGTCGGTGCTGCTGTCGATTTACGCAGTGCAGTCATTGCCGGCTCGGTCGCTCTCGGTTTCGGCAAACCTTTTTTTGAGTCAGTACAAACCGAATTAGACCGGTCAGCCAAGATCGGCTTCGTTCAGGGTTTTTCGGTTTGTCCTGCTGGGCTAGGCCCTCTTTCGCCGCTCGTTGGGGCAGCAGCAGTGGCTCGCAATCTAGGCTGTGACTCATGAGACCTGTCTACGAACTTCAAGCCGAAGAATATCGCGAAAAGGTTCAAGCATTTTTAGCCGAGAAACTTCCGTCCAATTGGCAAGGCATTGGTTCGATGGAAGGCAAAGCAGTCGAAGAATTTGTCGCCGAGTGGCGAAACACGCTGGCGTCGAGTCCGTATCTTGCACCAGGTTGGCCAGTCGAATACGGCGGCGGTGGTCTTTCAGCGCTCGAACAAGTGATAGTCGCCGAAGAGTTTGCTCGCGCTGGTGTGCCGACTGGCTCGTTCAATGACACATTCGGCATTCAAATGCTCGGCAACACATTGTTGATCTGGGGCACAGAAGAACAAAGGCGCTACTACTTACCCAGAATCATCTCGGGACAAGATGTTTGGTGTCAGGGCTATAGCGAACCAAACGCAGGCTCAGACCTAGGCAATGTTGGGTTGAAGGCAACACTTGACGGTGATCAATTTGTTTTGAATGGACAGAAAATTTGGACATCGGCAGGGCAATACGCAACTCATATTTTCACGCTCGCACGCACCAACCCTGACGCACCAAAACACAAAGGTATTTCTTTCATGTTGGTCGACATGCGTCAGCCAGGCATAGAAGTTAGACCAATCAAGATGCTTTCTGGAGAGAGCGAATTCAACGAGGTTTTTTATACAGATGTACTTTGTCCAAAAGAAAACATCGTTGGTGGCATCAATAATGGCTGGGCGGTGGCGATGTCGTTGTTGGGTTATGAGCGTGGCGAATCGGCAGCAACTCTTTCAATCAGATATCAAGCCGAAATTGATCGGTTGATCGCATTGGCTAAGCAACGCGGTGTCGCCGACGACCCACGAATTCGCCAGCGCCTGAGCGACTGCTACGCCAAAGTGCAGATTATGAGGTTTCTCGGTATGCGTACTTTGACAAAGTTCGTCGCGGGTCATCACCCTGGGCCAGACGGTGCGATCTCGAAACTTTATTGGAGCGAATATCACAAGACGGTTACAGAATTGGCAATGGATATTCTCGGCGCTGAGGGTTTGGTGCCCGTAGGTCGCAAACCGATGACAACTTTTCAAACTGATGAGGCCGGCGCAAAAAATAGTTCAATGAGTTGGGCGATGACATTTTTGAATGCTCGTGCGGGCACGATTTACGCAGGTTCTTCACAAGTCCAACGCAACATTATTGGTGAAATGGTGCTCGGCCTACCCAAAGAGCCAAAACCTAACTGACCTATGGCAGTTGTTTCGGGCATGAAATCGGGTGCTTCGATTGTTTTGGCAGTTGTAGTTAGGCCGAAACTTTGGTTTATCGTCATGGTTCAGTTGATTCGACTCGTCCCGCGAAGTTGGTGGCGGCGGTCACCATTTTTGCCAATACCGAGCCGGTCTTATATAAGGTTTCGTAAGCAAACACAATATGGTGGCGATAGCGGTCCGATTGAAGTTAGAGATGTTTTGAGTTATTTAAACTGGTTGAGAGATTTGCGATGAGAAGTGCGCTAGTCCTAAATGCAACTTTTGAGCCGCTTTCGATAGTCCCTGCACGTAGGGCAATTTGTCTAGTGCTTTCAGACAAAGCCGAAATTATCGAAGAAGACGGCACGCAAATCAGGGCTGAGACATTCGTGATGCCGGGACCATTAGTAATCAGATTGAGATACGTCGTCAAGGTGCCGTATCACCGTCGAACTGCAATGTCTCGACGGGCGATTTTCGCTCGCGATAATCATCGCTGTCAATATTGTGGCGCTCATGCTGACAGCATCGATCATGTGATGCCGAGATCTCGCGGCGGAATGCACGTCTGGGAAAACGTGACTGCCGCGTGTCGGGGATGCAACTTAAAAAAGCGTGATCGAACTCCGCAAGAAGCAGGTATGGCGTTGGCGAACCAGCCACACACGCCACGCGAACTTGCATGGGTGACTGTCTCTGTAGGTCGAGTTCCCGAAGAGTGGAAGCAATACTTAGCGTTCGCCTCTTAAAAAACGAGCCTGCGGTTTTTGTTCAAACGACGCAGATGAACCGATGATTTCTTGGCGTGTTAATCACCTCCGTGATTCTGCTGAAGCGGTTCACGCTCGCGAACTGCCAGCTGAGCGAGCGATTTGGCAAGCCTCGATAAGCGAGTCAGCGGTCGTTCTTGGCTCGAAGCAGAATCTCGACATCGTTAACCAGTTGTCGTGTCAGCAAGATGGCATCTCGGTCGTTCATCGCAGAAGTGGCGGTGGGGTCGTTGTGTTACAACCCGAAGCTCACTTGTGGATCGACTTCGTGGTGCCACGAGACGACGAACTTTGGCGAGATGATGTCGGCGAATCAATGTGGTGGGTCGGTGAACTTTGGGCAGATGCGTTAGCCAAATGTGAAGTCGCCGATCGAGATCAGCTTCGTGTGCACCGAGGTGGCCTTGAACGATCACCTCTCTCTGATCTGGTTTGCTTTGGTGGCCTCGGACCAGGCGAGGTGACTTTGCACGGACAAAAGGTCGTCGGCATTTCACAGCGTCGCACTCGTGAGATGGCTCGGTTTCAGTGTGTGGTTCATCAGCGCTGGTCGCCGGATCTATATCGACGATATTTGGCAACTGACAAAATGAAACCGCAGGTTAGAGATAAAGCTTCGTCGCTTGAAGCCGAGATTTCACGAATCGCCGTCGCTGAGGTCAAAGGGTTGAGCCAAATTGCAGAGACACTGGTCGAACTCGCTGCCAAGATTTAAAAGATAACTAACCGCTTCATTTAGCGCGCCGGGCGAACCCCGATTACCCAGATATTCAGCTGGTCTTTTGCGCTGCCCAAAAATATCCAAAAAAAGTGGGGAAAAGTGGTGAAATATGTTTGACAGTGGGGGCTAGTGGGGATATAGTTTCTGCAGGGATTTAGGGGGAGCTCTAAAACCCAGTAATTAACGGGGTTTTGGGACAAGGCGGAGGATCAGTGTTTGTAGGTGCGCATGAGCGACAGTTGGACCCAAAGGGTCGCATCGCCTTGCCAGCCGCTTTTCGGCCAAAATTCGAACCGAAGTGCTATTTGGCGCTTGGTCGAGACAAGTGCGTCGATGTCTTAACTACCGAGACCTTTCTGGCGGTGGCCAACGATGTGATGGAAAAAGTTCGTCGTGGGGAAATGGATCGCAAAGAACAGCGAGCGTTGTCGTCGAACATGGTTGAAGTTTCGGTTGATGCGCAAGGCCGTATCAATGTCGACGAAAAGTTGCGTCAGTATGCGGGTCTAGAACTTAACTCTCGCGTAATTGTCAGTGGCTCATTTGACCGAGTTGAAATCTGGGATCCAGAGCGTCATCAGCGCATCAGCGACTCTGGCACACAAGAACTAGCCGGCAACGAATAGAGCGAGAGGGGGTCAAGCAACAAACTTTTCGCAACTGTCACAAGTTGTACGAGTTTCGCTTATCAGCAGTCTCCCGGTTGACAAAATGGATAGCCCCCAACTCCGCCCGCTTTCCATTTCGCTATCCGGGGAGAAATCCCGGAGGCACCGTTGGCCGGGGGGCTGCTGATAAGCGAGATATCTGAGACATCAACAGATAGTGACAGTTTGCAAGTTGCGCAATTTATATGACGACTCCAAACACTCAAGAAGGTTCGCATCTGCCGGTCATGGTCGATGAAATCGTTGACTGCTTTGCTTCGGTGCCCGACGGAGTAATTGTCGATGCGACATTTGGTCTTGGTGGACACGCAGTGGCGATACTTAACGCTTACCCAAATTTACAAATTCTTGGACTTGACCAAGATGCATTCGCCATTGCCAATGCCGAAAAGATTATCGCTAACGATGTTTCTCTCAAAGGTCGATTGACAGTTCGTCAAGTGCGGTTTGACTCGCTTGGAGAAGTTCTTTCTGAACTGTCGATTGGTCAAATTTCTGGTGCGTTGTTTGACTTGGGGGTTTCTTCACCACAGTTAGACGTTCCAGAACGTGGGTTTTCGTATCGTCACGACGGTCCGCTTGATATGCGGATGGATCAAAGAAATCTTTTAAGTGCAGCCGATGTTGTCAACGGTTACGCAGAAGCAGATCTCTCGCGGCTAATTGCTGACAACGCTGATGAAAAGTTTGCACGTCGAATCGCCAGGGCGATAGTCGCTGCTCGACCGCTAACAACAACCTCGCAGCTTGCCGAAGTTGTAGTCGCGGCGATTCCCGCGCCGGCTCGCCGCACGGGCGGGCATCCGGCCAAACGAACATTTCAAGCAATTCGAATTGAAGTAAATAAAGAACTCGAAATTCTTGAGCGCGCACTGCAGATTGCAATTGATGCGACGAAGTCGGGTGGGCGAGTAGCCGTTTTGACATACCACTCGGGCGAAAATCGCATTGTCAAGCGCGTATTTTCTGAGTCAGAACGTGACGCCAATGTTCAGACAACTGCGTCGCCTTATTTGCATGAATCACAGTCTGGAGGGCGACTCACGCGTCGCGTGCGCGCACCTAAGTATCCGTCTAACAAAGAGCAAACACTAAATCGTCGGGCGAAATCGGCGCGACTTCGTGTGCTTGAAAAAACGCTTGTCGGGGTTGGTAACTAAATGGCAACCGCTCTTGCATCGCGTCCAGCGCCAGTGCGACTGCGTCGACCAGCAGGTTCAGTAATGCAACCGGTTCGCCAGCCGCGTAGTAAGTCAAAATCGACCTCGCAACCATATGAGCGTCCAGACCTTCGATTGGTTGAGACAGTTCATGTCAAGAGATTTTCACTGGTGACATCGGCACTAGTCATCATTGCGAGTGTTTTGGCTTCGATAGTTGTCTTTCAAACCGTAATTGCCGAACAACAATTGCGTTTAGACAAAGTCACGACTGATGTTCGACTTGCGCGCATTCACTATGACGAACTGAGACAGCAACGTGCCGAACTTCGTGCCCCCGACTATTTGCGCGAAAAAGCGATGATGCTCGGTATGTCGCAAGGTGTGTCGGCAGAGTTTGAAGTAGTTCCAGCAGATGTTGTGGCAAGCGTGATTGCGGCAACGGGTGACATGGATAAACAAATATCGCAACCACCAATGCTCGAAGATCTTGTCTCGACCAACGTCAAGAGTGCAACGCCGTGAGTACCGTCGCGGGTCGTGGTCGAGTTGGCTCTCGTGGTCGCACTGCCGGCCGAATAGATGCAAATCGAGTGCGCAGCTCTGAGCTTTCATTTCGCACAGCGTCAGCAACAACCAAGACGAAAGACTTTTTTACAAAAGATTTACGAGGCGGAAACATGCACAGGCGCATCGTCTCAATGTTCACGGTCGTGGCGATATTGTTGTCACTTCTCGGTGTTCGTGTAGCGCTTTTGCAAACCATTTGGGCCGGTGATTATCGCGAGGCGAGTGTCTCGCAAAGAACTCGAGTGCAGGTCATGCGTGCAGAGCGCGGCTCGATTCTGGATCGCAATGGTCGGGAACTGGCACTTCCCATTCCGACGAGAACAGTATTCGCCGATCCGCGTTCGGTTGTTGACCCGCTTGGTGTCGCACGTGTGGTGGCAGGCGTATTGCAACTTGACCCGCAAGCAGAAAGTGAACTAGCCGCAAAATTGCAGAATAAGCAATCAAGCTTCGTTTACATCGCCCGTCAAGCCGACAAAGAAGTTGCTGACGCGATTTTGGCTCTTGGCCTGAAGGGTGTTTCCTCATATCGCGAGTCAGGACGGACGCTTTCGAGCGCAAGTTTGCAGGCAGTTATTGGTCGCACCGATGTTGACGGTGTTGGCATTTCGGGGCTTGAACTCAAATACCAAGACTTGTTGACTGGGGTCGACGGTCGAATCGTTAGAGAAGTCAATAGCAGCGGCAAATCTATCGCTGCAGGTTCAGGTGAAGTTCTCGAGCCAAAGTCTGGTGGTCAGTTGACCACGACGATAGATCGAACAATTCAATTTCAAGTTGACGGCATCGTCAAGCAACAAGTCGAGCGTCTCGGCGCTCGTGGTGGTATGGCAATTGTCATGGATACCAAGACTGGCGAGATTTACGCGATGTCGAACGTTCGTATCAATGAGGACGGTAGCTATTCAAGTCAATCAGGAAACTTCTCGGCAGTCGAGGCAAACGAGCCAGGATCAGTGGCCAAGGTCTTTAGCATTGCCGCGGCGATCAATGAAGGTGCCGTAAACACTGCTTCAACTTTCAGTGTGCCCGGCTATCAAGTATTTGACAAAGGCACTAAATGGGAATACCGCGTGACAGACGCTTACCCTCACGGGCTTGAAGATATGTCGGTGCGCAAAATCTTTGTCGACTCATCGAACATTGGTACGATTCAAATATCAAGAACGCTAGATACAAAAAAGAATCACGATTATTTAAAGCTATTCGGGTTCGGCACCAAGACTGCAGTTGAGTATCCAGGCGAATCTCGGGGCTCACTGCGACCAGTTTCTAAGTGGCAAGGCACCGAAAAATTCTCATTCTCTTACGGTTATGGATATACATCGACTGCGCTGCAACTAACAGCGGCGATAAATGTCATTGCCAACAAGGGCGTCTACGTTGCACCAAAAATAGTGGTCAAGACAACCGACAAAGATGGTGTTGAAACTGCTACTCCTGCCTCATCGACACACGAGGTCATTTCACAGTCGACTGCACAAACAATGACATCGCTGATGACCGATGTGGTTTGTTATGGCACCGGCAAGTTGGCAAAAATGCCCGGGTTAAGTGTGGCTGGCAAAACTGGAACGGCTTATAAATTGCAAGAAAACGGCACGTATACGAACGATGAAGGTGCCAGAACATACTTCGCATCGTTTGTCGGCTTCCTTCCGGCGAACAACCCACGCATGACGGTTCTGGTTTCGATTGATGAACCAGATCCGTACTCAAATGACCGATTTGGTGGCACCGCGGCAGCGCCAGTTTTCGCCCGCATTGGTCAGGTACTGGTAAACGAATTGAACATTCGCCCCGAGGGCGACGATTTGGGGTGCGTAGGTTCGCGTCCTGCAGAACTCGGACCGAGCCACTGAGATGTCGAGCAGACCGGAACGCCAGCTAGATGAACTACTGGCAAGTACGTCTGAAATTGTTGTTAATCAAATTATTGGTGACGCAAAAATAAAAGTTTCAGATATCACGCACGATTCTTCGAAGGTTTCAAATGGCGTCATGTTTTGCTGCGTCGTTGGCGAAAACGTCGACGGCCACAATTTTGCGAAAGTTGCGGCTACAAAAGGCGCTGTGGCGATTCTTGTTGAGCGACGCGTTGATGTAGATGTAACCCAGGTAGTTGTCAGCGATGTGCGCGCGACGATGGGCTACCTTGCTGCAGAACTGTTCAATCGTCCCAGTGAAAAATTGAATGTAATCGGCATCACTGGGACAAATGGCAAGACAACGACCGCGCACATGTTGGCTTCAATTCTGCGACAGCACGGTTGGTCGACATCGGTCATCGGTACTCTCACCGGCTCGCGTACGACTCCAGAGTCAACAGATTTACAGAGATTCTTGGCCGAAGAACTTAGTCGAGGCAGTAAAGCAGTTGTGATGGAGGTCTCCTCTCACGCACTTGCCCTAGGTCGTGTCGAAGGAACTTTATTCACGGCCGCGGTGTTCACAAATCTCGGTCAAGATCATCTCGATTTTCACAAGTCAATAGAAGACTATTTTGCCGCCAAAGCCCGACTCTTCACCAAACAGTTCACAAACCTGTGCATCATCAATCGTGACGATGTTCATGGATCTTTGCTAATTGACACGATTTCGAAAGATAAACAAATTCGATGTGAATCATTCGGACTATCAGATGCAAAAGAAATTCAAGCAGATGCATCCAAGATTTCGTTTTTATGGCAGAACCAAGAGATCGAAACATTGATGGGTGGTTATTTCAATGTAATGAACGCGCTAGCTGCCGCGACTGCAGCAGCCAAACTTGGTGTCACTGTTAGTGACATCGCTAAAGGTTTGGCTGCTGCGAGCGCTGTGCCTGGCAGGTTCGAATCGGTGAACGCTGGGCAGCACTTTTCGGTTGTTGTTGACTACGCACACACACCGGAAGCGTTGCAAAATGTTTTGCTTGCTGGTCGAAAAATCGTCGGCGCAAATTCGCAAGTAATACTCGTCTTTGGGTGCGGCGGTGGGCGAGATCAGCTAAAGCGACCTAAGATGGGCGAGATTGCGACGAAGTTCGCAGATCTCGTCTACGTCACGTCAGACAATCCTCGGCATGAAGATGCCCGCACGATCGCCGATGAAGTTCTACAAGGGGTATCGAATGTTTCAGGTGTTTCGAGCAAAGTGAAGATCGAGTTAGATCGTCGACTCGCTATTGCCGCGGCTTTCGAGAGTGCAGAACCTGGCGACATTGTAATTATTGCGGGTAAGGGTCACGAGGCAACGCAGACAATTGGTGCAGATGAAACGCCATTTAGCGATGTCAAAGTTTCTCATGAGTTGCTGAAGGCTGCTTCATGATTGCGATTCTCACCGCGGCTGCCGTGGCGATGATTACATCACTAATCGGCACAAGAGTCTTAATCTCTGTGTTTAAAAAAATGGGCAAAGGCCAACCAATTCTCGGCGCCGAAGACCGTGGTCCGGTGCAGCACATGAAGAAGCAAGGCACCCCAACTATGGGCGGAATAGCAATTTTGTTTTCAGCCGCGCTCGGTTGGTTTGTTGCTCACTTTAGAGACGGGTTGCCTTTTTCAGATCAGTCGATGATCATCTGGGCAGCGGTGTTTGTTCTCGGCTTCGTCGGTTTTCTTGACGACTTTCTCAAAGTGCAGCGTCAACACAATCGTGGACTTTTTTGGAAGAAAAAGGGCTACATCACGTTCGCAATTTGCATCGGTTTGACCTGGTGGTTGACCTCAGCAACAGGTGTCAGCGAAACGCTTTCATTTACTCGAGCAGACCTTCCCGGCATCACTTTCACTTGGCCACTTTTTGTGCTCTGGACTGCCTTAATGGTCTGGGGAACCTCGAATGCAGTGAACGTGACCGACGGGCTTGATGGTTTGGCTGCTGGCTCGGCATCGTTTGGTTTCATCGCGTTCACTGTTATCGCATACTGGGCGTTTCGAAATCCACAAATTTATGCAGACGTTGTCAACCCGCTCGATCTCGCCGTGCTTGCAGCCTCTTTGGCTGGTGCGTGTGGCGGCTTTCTTTGGTGGAATGCCGCACCAGCACGAATATTTATGGGTGATGTCGGCGCCCTCGGACTTGGTACCGCATTAGGTTTGCTTGCCGTTACAACCAATACACATCTCTTGTTGCCACTGATTTGTGGCATCAATGTGATCGAAGCCGGATCTGTTGCAATTCAAATGGGAGTATTCAAGGCCTCGGGTCGTAAAAAGCGCCTGTTCAAAAACTCGCCGATCCATCACCACTTTGAACAAAGCGGCTGGCCAGAGACAACCGTGATCATTCGTTTTTGGATTATCTCGGCAATCTGTGTATCAACTGCCGTGGCCGCCTTTATTGCTGACTTTACAAACATTCAGAGCCTCACTGGGTTTAGACGCTGAGATGACGACAACGCTTGTTTACGGTCTTGCTATCGCTGGGCGAGCGGTGGCTAGCGAACTCGTATCGCGTGGAGAAAAAGTAATTCTTGTTGACGATATTGAATCTTCAAGTCACGCCGAATTTGCTCGAAGTCTAAAAAGTGAGATTCGAATTCGTCCATCATCGGTCGAGCTCGATGACCTTCTGCAACAATCCGATCGAGTTGTGCCTGCGCCCGGAGTTCCGGAGACCCATAACTTGTTTGAGGCGTCTCGACGACTGCAAAAACCTGTGATGTCGGAAATCGAACTTGCCTATCGAATTGAACAGCAGTCATCGTCGCCGCGTCCGATGGTTGCGGTGACAGGTACTGACGGCAAAACAACAACTACCTTGATGGCGGCTGCGATTTTGAATTCAGCCGGTAAACGGACTTTGGCGGTTGGCAATACCGAAACACCATTGATCGCAGCATTGCGTACTGACGCACAAGCATTCTCGGTTGAGTGTTCAAGTTTTCGTTTGGCACTAACACAGACTTTTCGTGCCAAGGCCTCTGTGTGGTTGAATTTTGCTCCTGATCATTTAGATTGGCATTCTTCTCTTAACTCGTATCACGAGGCCAAGGCAAAAATTTGGGCTCATCTGATGTCGTCAGATGTGGCCGTCGTGCCGATGCACGATCCGTCTATCACGAAGGCCGCAAAATCGTCAGGTGCTCGAGTCGTTAGCTTTGGTTCAGACA
>Ga0214917_10004899_pt1 | contig 14576 bp, 15 predicted proteins | sample LL_1208_BB_MetaG_FD_177983 | JGI IMG/M metagenome (GOLD analysis project Ga0214917, IMG submission 177983) | Freshwater microbial communities from Lake Lanier, Atlanta, Georgia, United States - LL_1208_BB | ecosystem: Environmental > Aquatic > Freshwater > Lake | place: USA: Georgia | collected... | reverse complement strand
CTAGTAGTTTTTGTGTTTCTAGAGTTATATTTCTAGGGTACTGACCAGAGGTAACAATGGTGCTAAGTTCATTAAACTTAGAACGTAAGTCTTCTACTGTGTCAAAACTCCTACGCCCAAAGACTTGCTTCAATAAGGGATTGCCATCTAGCAATGCTTGCTGCTGAAAGTCTACATTATCCATTACTTGTTTACGATAACTAGCAAAGTTACGGCTAGGATTATTAGGGTCGTTAAGTAATTTTTCAGCATCTCTTTCATACTGATAGTATTCAGATAACTGTTTTGCTACTGTAACCTTTTCAATATACTCACGCAGTTTGTTATTATTCCAGTCAAAAGGATTAGCATCAGGCGGAACTAAATCAGCAGCCTTCATATATGCCATAACCTTTGGGTCATATTCGCCCACATTAGGGGCAAATGCCCAACCAGCATTAGGGAACTTCTCTAAGAAATCACGATTAGCAACTGCCCAACTAAGAGTTTCTCTAGTGTAATTAATGGCAACCTTTGATTCATTTAGGTTTTTTGGTACCTGAAAAATAAGTTTTCCTGGACGCTGTTCAGCGTGCATTGATACGGCAACTGTATATGGGTCATATAAAGGAAACCCATTCTCTTGATTAAACTGAAGAACAGCACGGAGTATGTCACCATACTCTTTAGTCAAAGTAACTACGCCATTCTTACGTAGATAATTAGGTAGGTCTGGTACACCTAGTTGTAATGGGGCACCATAAATTGTATTAAATGCTGCTTTCTGTGCTAGAACATTAGCAGTCTGAATACGCCACTCATCAAGAAACTGTTGCGCTTTAGAAGGGTCGTACTCACCTACAGTATTCAAGAAATCTTCAGGAGCCTTGGCTAATTTATCGCTAGATTGAATAATAGAAATAGCCTGATACGCAGCAATGTAGCCTTGAGTATCTTTATACTCTCCATCAAATGCTTTAAAGTAATTAATAATAGAAGACGGAATAGTAGCCCGTAATGGGTTAATATCATCACCAGGAGCACCAAGCAGTAGGTCATCTATACCAAGCGCAATGTTATATGTTGTAGGGTCTTGACGGTCTACTGCTTTACCCATTAAAAAGTTTCTAATTCCAATTATAGGTAGAGCCGCATTCGGACCTACAAAAGAATATAAACCAGCATTTTCTTGGTATGAAGGATTCAATAACGAAAGTTTAAGAGTGTATTGATTCCATTCAGCCTGCTTGAAGAATCCCCAATATGGACTATCTTTAATAGATTGCCCATCAAGAATTGCTTCTTTACCAATCTTTCCAAGAATAGTTCCTGTATACAATGGATTAGAAAGCATTACTATTGCTGGCGCTACATTCTGCCAGAAGACACCATCATTAGGAATCACAACATACTTATTGCCATCTTGGTCATCATATAAAACACCAGAACCATCTGATGCGTGAGATGCGTGTCCAATTCTATATGGGATAGATTCAGGGTGGCGTATCATCCATCGCATTACTCGCTTAGCAAAATCTTCAGATGCACGAATAAAACGACCAACTACACGCATATTAAATGCTAACTGTGTACGTAATGCAGGATTATCTACATACTTCAATATACCATCTGCAGCATTATGACGTGCTTGATTAACCATACTAGCATTAGCCTGAACAATAGCGGTATCTAAATCCGAACCATTCTCAACTAAATAGTTAATCATAATATCTTCATTGGCACGAAGTTTATTACGCTCATCTAAATACTTTAGAAAATAAATATCTGAACGGATAACATCATTTACTTGACGGTCCATCGCTGTATAGCCAAAACGCATAGCACGTTGGGATAGATTATTAAGCATACCTAATGGACGTAACTTACCATCAGTATCTCTTACATAAGCCTGAAGTGCAGCCGCGTCAATAATTGTATCATCTTGTTTAGCAAGATTAACAATTTCATCAAAAGAAATATCAGTTTTGACTGGACCTTTGATTACGAAACCTTCAGTTGCTTTTTCAAATTCTTCAAAAGTAATCTTACCTACACTGGTAGACCATTTAATTTTCTTACGCCCAGCCTTATATCGGCGGATTTTTTCTTCTTCACTAATAGGTTCTTTTATACCAGCAGCAGCACGTTTTGTTTCTTTATACTCGGCAATATCTTGCATCTTGCCTACACTTATTGCTGCTTCTGTGCGTTTATCTGTTATAAGTTTGTATAACGCTTCGTTATATCCAGTTCCGCCGTGGAATATATAACGCATTTCCTTGGCAGCGGTTAAAATAATGCTGCGGCTAATTTCTTCTTCAGAAAGACCAGCAGCACGCAACTGTGCAATCTGTCCAAATCTATCATTAAGACTCTTAGCAAACTCTGGACGTGGCTTTGCAGGGTTCCAACCCCATTGACTCATAGCGTAGTTAACAAATGTATCTACATCCCGTTCTTCTTTAAGAGCACGGGTAGCAAAAAACAACTCACTTAAATTGACGCCATACTTTTCATTCTTAGAAAATAACAAATAAAAGTATTTATAATGAGCCATTTGACGCTCTGCTGTAGTCAACTTATCATAAACATCTTTATATGGTTTTGGTAGAATCTCTAAAGAACGGGCTTCTAATGCCTGGGTCAAAGGACTCTTACCATAAATTTCTTTAAGAAGATTGGTTTCTAGCGCCATTGAGTTACCAAAGGTTGCACCAATTACAGAAGCAACCATTGCATCGGCAGCGGTATTCTCCAGAAGATAAAGTTGAACAATATCTTCTATATCCTGTTGACTTAGTTTAGAACCATACTTATCAATAGCACCACGGACAAGCATTTCATCTGGGTCCATACCAAAGTATTCTTCAGCAGTGACCTTTTCTTTTTGAATAACTTCTTTGCCAGTATCGGGGTCAATAAACTTAACTTCTATTTCTTGTAGTTGGCTCATCTGCTTACGCTCAAAAGCGCTCTTAAATTTAGCAGGATTAGCACCAACAAGATTCAATAGTAATTCTTTTACTACACCTTGAGATTTATTACTGCCTGTAATAGCAGTATTGATATTAGTTAATTGTCTGCCTTTGCCGTACAGCATATCAAATAGCATAGAAGGAGTACTAACATTTGCTAGCACAGTTCCTTCATCAACGGCAGCCTTAATACCAAGTTTAGGAATCAATAATAGGAAAGTAAAGCCTTGATTAATAGCACGGGATATACCAGTATGAGTGCTACCTGTATACCACATATAGCCAAGTTTTTTTACAAAGTCTTTATACTTGCTAGGGTATTTGATTTTAGTAGCAGATATAACCCGCTCAATAGATGTATCGCCTAGTTTATCAAATACTTTTTTAAGCAAAACATCAAAAGGTAAAACCGTTATGGCTTCTGTAGTGTGAAAAAATTGAGTAGCGCCATAAGGCAAATCATCTACGTCTTTAAACTTAGCAAAAACATCTGATGATTCTTCTAAAAAGTTTGTTACGCTACCATAATCGTTATGAATATACCGTGAGGATAGAATTGCATCACGCAGTTCTACACCTTTATAAGTTGCTGTAGCCCCAACTGAATCAAGCCAGGCTCTATCCATATTATAAAGAATATTGATTCTGTCAGTTGTTGTACTCTTTTTATACAACTGAGTTAAAAATTCAGCACGCATTCTATCGCCAGTAAGTAAACGTGCATAACTTCTGAAAGTATTAAGACTCTTGTCAACTAATGATTCTGTCCAAAATATCTGAGCACCCTGCTCTGGCATACGTGCTAAAAGTTCACCAAATGCTCGGCGGATGTCTTTCTTAGAATAGTTCTTTTCTTTAACCAAAGCATTAAGGGTTTGCTCAGACTTTGCAATTTCTTGAAGCATATCTTCAGGTGTGTCTTTACCACGTAAAGCGGGAGTTAAAACAGCCTTTTCTAAATCAGTCCATTTAGTAATTACATCTTGGCTTTGTACTTTTTTGCCAATACGAAAGTCTTTATCTAATCCTTGGAATGCCTGTGCTAAGTAACTTCTAGTGCCATTAATAAATCTACGTTGGCGATTCTGAATAGCGATAGAAGACTCTCTAAAATAAAGAACATTATTCATCTTGCCATTGACTAGGTAGTTCATAAACTCGCCAGTTTCAAACCAAGATTTAAGGCTATCTAAATCCGTAACTTTTACTTCTTTGCCAGCCTGCTTAACAGTTCCATTAGTCAATAAACCAAGTACAACATCATCATCATATTCTGGATGGTCCAAAGCAATTTTGGTACGCACAGCAGCGGCTTTAGGCAAATCATTGGCTTCCATAGCAGTGCGGTACTGATTTATATCTTCCACAAAATTTTCGTGTTTAGCGATAAAACCAGGATTTTGAAATAAATCATTTACTCGGTCTAAACGCAAAGCACCATCTGTAATTTTTTGTATCTCTTCTGCAGTCTTAGCATTACGTAAAGCAGATAAACCCCGTGAACCGCCAAAAGTCATATAAGTAAGTGGGTCGGCAAAAAAAGTTGCTGCTATATCTAACCCTGTAGAAGGGTCCCCGTACCCTGGACTAAATACTTTTTCGGTAACAAACTCGCCAAATTTATTTCTTTTAACGCCACGCATACCACCAATAGATAAGACAGATGCGGCTAAGGTTTCTTTAATTGTATCTATGGTAGTTGGCTTTTCCTTCATAGGAGCAAAGCGTCCTGCCCAGTCAACAATACGTGAACCTAAATTAATTTTATGGCGACCATAACGTTCTACTAATTCTTCAAATTGTGGAGTACCAACCTTAGTAAAAGCATCAGCCATATCATTATCTATCTGACCATACTCTCTAAATATGTCTAGATAGTTTTTGCCATCCAAAATACCGCGTACTAAAACTCCAGTTGCTTTATTGTATTCTTCATCTAGACGGCTAACGCTTTCTTGGTCCCAACTATTATAAGCGTTATATCCTTGTGTCCACCATTTTTTACTAGTAATATTTGCAAGGGCATCTTTATTTCCAATACCAGCCTTACCAAGTTCAGTAACTTTATTTACCGTATTAATAGTATTAAGAGCAGTATTTTCAATAACCTTAATCCATTCCATACCAGCCTTTTCAAGACTGCGTAATGGATTCTTAACAAAATTAACTAAAGCATTACCTTCAAAACTAAGAAACTTCTGCAAAGCAGTCTTATCAGGGATTGCATATTGGGCTTCTGGATTGAGCCGTACTAAAGCATCTTGTAGTTCTGGTGATAACTGCGTAAAAGTGTTTTTGGCACGCTTAGGGTCAGGGTCACGGATTAAGAATGTATTAAGATTAGTAAGCGTGCTGAGTGCATCCCAGTTTGCTTTTTCTTCGGCTGTAAAATTACCAGCAGTTCTGACCTGCACCATTTCTGGTGAGTTATTAAGAGTATCTAGGTCAATTCTGACTGGAACAAAACCTGTATTTTGCTCTGGCATTATTACCTATTCAATCTATTATAAAGGAACTCTGCTACGCCGCTATCATCTGATTGCAAAGCCTTTTCTACGGCAGTAAAAAGGTTTGGTGCTTGTGGAACTACGCTAGATAATCCAGGTCCTGCTCCCCAACTTGAGCCAGAAGAAATGGGTTCATTGGGAAATTGTGTTGGTGCCCCTAGTTCTACAATTTCTGGCATTGCTGGCATAGGAACTCCACCTGCCATAGGCGCACCTTGTTGCTGTGACATTGTTTCTTGACCTTGACCGTATGGCATACCAGAAATATATCTAGTTGGCTGTTGAGATACGTTTAAATCTGTTCTCTCAGAGCCTGCTCCGATACCAGAAACTTTCTCATTAACTTCCATTAGTCATCATCCTCATCAAAGTCGTCCAACGGATTCTTAATTGGGTCTAACGGGTCTACTATCCAGTCAGGATAACTTGATTTATCCATAGCAAATGCCATAGCAGTCCCTTCATCAAAGCCAGCACGAATACAAGCATCATAAACTTCTTTTGCTGCAATAGCCCAGAAATCAATTTTGACTAATACTGGTTCTTTTGTTGTGCGTCTACGCTTAGGCTGTGGTTTAGCCTTGTTAATTTTTTTACGCGGTGGCATAACTACCTCCGAGTTACAGTTCTAGCACTTGCACTTGCCTGACCACCAAGTGTCAGGTTAGAAAGTAAAGATTGTAATGAAGGTGGTCCTTGAGTAGCGCCTCCTGCCAACGCAGAGGGAGCAGGGGACGGTTGCTCAACCATAGGTGCGCCAGCAGGAGGTAATTCTTCAGGTGCAAAGATGTCTTCAACTGCATCTTCTAGCGCCGTCCCTTTTTGGCGAGCCTTAATAACCCCAGCAACTTTACGAATTACAGCAGATGGGTCTGCACCAGTAGCAGCCATTTGTGGAATTGTCTGCGTATATTGCTGTAATGATGTAATGAGAGCCTGACGCAAGTCTTCCACTTCAATTTTTTCTTGTTCCTGTGTGACGTTAACACCAAATGGCAACTCACGTTGTGCTAAATCTTTAGAAATAAGTTTACCGCCCAAGGCTTGCAGCATAAAAATAAGCCCTTGGGCTGGATTAAGACCAGCAAGCATCCCATAACGAACATCAGCGGAGTAATCACTCTTGATATCTTTGCTAGGTAAATACTCAATACTGTATGGTGAACCAGCATCTACACCACGAATAGTCTTATTTACATTGAAATAACTCTCATCAATTTCAAAACAAAGACTAATAACATCTTTAAGTGCAGAAGCAAAGATTGCTTGTGCTGATTTGACTTGTGTATCAAATCCGCCCATAAGGGCTTGCACACCTTGTCCCGTAACAATGCTTGCATCAATGTTTCCAGTACGCGATTCTGGGTATCGTGTTCCAGTACGCAATTCTTGTTGCAAAATTTGCTGTTCTGTAAAAGCACCTGCTGGAATATTCAGGTCTACACGACGAACTTGTTGTGGAGTAGCAGTGCGAATAATCGCATCTGGTCCCATTTGTAGTTCGCTAACGTCTTGTGGAACAACGATTGGTGCCTGTACGGACTTTTCCGCCGCTTCCATCGCAAGTAATGCGAACCTATTGCGAAGCAACTGAATACCGAGTACGTCATCAAACTGTCCACGCATCTCACCGTCAATAGATGGTCTACGCGCTACTACAACCATCATCTTGCCTAGTGGATTAAGTGCCTGAGATAAAAGCAAATTGTTTCGTGATGGCACAAACACAACAGATTGTTCCGAATCATAGTATCGGATTACTTCAAGTTGTGAGTTAAGGTCTTGTTCATAACCTTCTTTGCCAAGCAAAGCAATTTCATACTCAGGGAAATTCGCTACTAGTTCGCCAATCGGCATATAGTAACGTTTTGCAAAGGCTACGCATCGCCCATAGCGGTCAAACTCTGGGTAAGCGCCCACTGGGTTTTCTATACGGATACGTGGTAGCCCCGCTTCTTCGTCCAATTCTACTAGGAATGGAACGAAACCAAATGTGATGTACATATCTGCGCCCGTGTACATCTGTACTTGTAAATCAGAATGAGCAAAATAATTAGCGGCAATGCGAGTACGCTTATCAGCGAAAGACCGAGCGCGGTCAGAAGCCTGATTTGCCGCCGAACAGTTAACGGCTGGTAGTGGTGCCATAACTTCGGATAAATCACGGGCAACAATGTCAATAAAATTTGCCACGACATTTGCATCTACACCTTCAGGAAAAAAGTCAGGATATACAGAAGCAATCTGTCCTTTACGTACGGCAAGTACATCTTGCTGCCGTGCATCACGTTCAGAAGCACGATAACGTAAGTTATCTACACGTGCTGAAATTTGGTCTATTGATAACATATTATCCTTACTTTATTTGGTCTAAGCCTGCGCCAAAACCAATACCAGGTATTCCACCACTAAGCCCTCCACGGGGCGGAGTGTTTTTGCCTACTACAGATTGCGTAGCCCGTGCTGCTCTACGCGCTTCTTCTTCTATAATTATTTTTATTGATTTGCGTTCATTAGGTGAAAGTTCTCGGTATGCTTTTTGAAACAAACGTTCAGCATACGCTTCAGCCTTCGCTGATGTAGGACTTGCTTTACCTATTGCTTCTGCTGGTTTTCTTACTCTTGGATTAACATCAGCAGCCTTGCTTTGTCTTTCCCAATCACGCATAGCCTCTAAACGTAAACGCATTTCTTGTTCTGCTGCTTTGCGGTCAATATTTGCACGTGCTTCTGGACTAATACCAGTTGTTCTTTCATAACTACCTTTAGGTGTTTGTTTGAAAAGATTTATATCTGCACCTTTAGGAAAATCAATTTTAACTCCAGCATCTTTTGCTACCTGTGTTATCTGTGCTGGAGATAAATAAATAGTTTGACCTTTGTAGGTTACTGCCCTGTAACCAGTTGATTGTAATTCCTGTCGTGTAGGAATTGCTTTAGAAAGAACAGTAGGTTGCCGTACTGGTGTAGAGGCTGGTGGTTTAGATAGTTCTTTCCAAAGAACTTCTTTAGCCTTTGAGACGCTAATACCACGGTCACGAGATATAGCCTTAACAATCTTATCCATTTGCGCTGCAGTAAGTTTTTTAGGGTCTTGTTTTATAAATAATGGTTGGACTTTAGTTGCTTGTCGTTTATTGGCTTCTACTTCTGCTTGCGTAAGTTTAGGATTGCGTTTATTGGCACCCTTACCGCTTTTGCCCGTAGGGCTTTGCGACATCTCTCTAATTACATCCCGAACGTCTTTACTAAGACGTGGAGTAATTTTTTTGGGTGACTTAGCCATTGTTCCTATCCATAGGTCTCTTGCCATTGCTCCGCAAAGGCATCGTCCAAATTAATTGTTAGCCGTCTTTCTTTTTGTGCTCGTGTAGCCCAACGGTTATGTGCCCATTTTTGTATGTTAGAGTTTTGTTGCATAAACTCTCTACAGCGAATAACACCAAACCACATAGCCATCACACAGTCAGTCTTGCCTCTGGTATCAGGTTTCCAGGTTATTAGTTGTTGAACTAAAGCCTTAAGTCCTTCAGAACCTTCAGTGCTAGGGAGTTCAATGATGTTGTTCTTTTGAAACTTTCCTTCTCGTGTAGTCCCAAAGAGTGTTGACATAGATGCAACACCGAAGTTTGTGTCCCACTTGTTCTTTCCTGTAAAGTGAGCATTAAGCCGTACGCCGTAAGAAGCAAGCCAGTTTCGTAAGTCTTCGTCAAGTGAATAGGCTTTTTGGTGTGCGTTGATTTCAACTCGGAACTCTTGCGGTTTATAAACCTGCGTAAATACTTCAAAGGCTTCCCTAATCTTTTGCGGTGTTGGCTCAGACATATTTAAACAATCTAAAATATAAATCTTGCCATCGGCTTTGTTATAGGTCATTACAACAAAAGCAGCATTACCAGCCATAGCAGGGTCAAAACCAATTACAGTATAACCTTCTATACGCTGTGGATGTCCAGCAGTACCTGACTTTAATACACCACGTTTACGCATTCCATTAATAGAACCTTGAACAAGTTCAACAGGAAAAATGGAATCTTCAGTTACATCTTCTTGCTGATATACCAATGCCCAAGTAGACGGGGTTACTTCACTTCTACGACGCGCTAGTGTCGGTCCGTCCCATTTCGGGAAGAGCCCTTGCTCGTCAGGTATCTCATCATCGCCATCCCACGGAGTGTCCGACTTCTCCCAAAGAGTTTTCCAGTCTTTTGGTTTATCCGCATACTCCAGCACGGCAGGCATACCCATGTAAGTAAACGGGCTCTTACCGCCCGACCAATGCTTCGGGTCCCTGAGTTCTTTGTAAAAGTCTGTCGGCGCAATTCGTGTCCCAACTACTAGTAACTTGCCATTCTTACCCAGACGGGTGATAACTTCTTTCTGTAGCCAGTTAATCTGCTTCTCATACTCGTGAGCATTGGCAGTGGTAATACAGTCGTCAAGAATAATTAGGTCGGCACGGGCACCGTAGATTTGACCCCCCATACCGAGTGCCTGAATCGTCGGGTCCTTCTCAGATGAATTACGGGCATCGCTTCCCAAATAGACGGTGTCAACACGCCAGGTATCGGAATCTTCTTTCCAACCCCCTTCTGGTCCAAATGTTGTCTGCAACTTCAACCAGCGCGGGTGGGATAACCTTTGTTTAATGGCATACACGAACTCACGTGCTTTGACCAACGTCTTAGAAACTACGATGATTCTAACATTGGGATTTAAGGCAATGCGATAGGTAGAGTAGTTCACCGTGATAACGGTGGACTTGGCGTGCTCAGGCGGCACATTTACAAGAAGGCGGTTAGGGTCGCCCTTCTCATAAATCATACTTTGGTGGAGCCAACTAGGCTCCCGTCCCTCTAATAAGTCAATCCAATCCTGATGGTGAGGAAAGACTTTTTGCTCTAAGAACATCTCAGAGAACTGTGGAAAACTTATATCTTCACGGGCTATGCCCAAAGCAGTCAAGGAACGCTCTTTGGCGTCTTCCTTTGCCTGGGTCAAGTCAGCGGCAAACTTCTTATCCCGCATCATCCAGATTCGGATAGTGTCAGGTTGCTTGCCAGCCTCAGCCATCGCCTTATGAGGCGCCCAACCTTCAGAGACAAGGGCTATTACTTTAGCCTTTGCGGCTGCCATAGCCTCTGCTCTAGGGTTGGCTTTACCTTTCTGAAAAGTCACAGAACTGTCCCATCTGTATAGATACTGTCAGTTAGTACAGACAGTTAGAAACAGACAGTAGATACAGTCTGTAACGCAAGGTCCTAAAGACCTTGCTACTGAACGGGACTATAAATAGTCCCTACTATCTATTAATCCGTTCAAACAGCCCAAACGAACGCTTTTGCAGCAAAGTGTAATGTAACTCACAGAATAGACTATACTAAATAGGACATAATAGGACAGTAGCAGGGGTGCTATCTTTGTACAGGAAAATCTTTCTGGTAGTTACTCATACATATCCACCACAGAATTAAACAGTCTGGGGTCATCTAGACCCCATCCTGTTTGGCTGTCGCCGTACAGATACAGTCCGTCAGTATGCTGGCTGACATACAGCCTGCCTCGCTTAAAAAACCTAGTTTGCTGGGCGCTCGGCTAATAATAAATCTATCTCTGGCTGGTCGGTATAGCGCCTATCGGCGCAGGTCTGAATGGTAGATATAGAAAGTATCTATATCGGAAAGGAACCTATGTCAGACCCGCTAGGCATCACCATCCAATCTATGTGCTATCAATGCCAAGCGCTAGTAGAACTCTGTCCTGACTGCCTTGAAGCCAAGGACGCCAGAGACATAGAACTGGCTCATCAGATAGTTGATGAGTCAGATGGCAACTACATCAGCACCTTTGCTGGCACAGTCCTCAAGGCTGTACCTAGCAGAACAGTAGCCAATGGTGGCTCTGTCGCTGAGTTCAATCCGCTCAGTATCATCCGTGACCTACCTTCTGGTCACGACTGGACTGAACGAGAAGGTGAGTTGCTAGAACCAATCAGTATGCTCATTGACCGAATCTACGACCTAGAAACCTCGGTCACAGTCACCCGCAATGAAACCATCTGCCAAGACTGCCGTTATACACACAACAAGGCTATTGCCTGCCCCAACTGTAACTAACCAAACGGGGACCCCCGTCAGGGTGACGGGGGATTCCCCGCCAATAAATAAGGAGATAACCACAATGACAACAGCAAATCAGTTCAAGTTCCACAATGCTCTACTCAAGAATGTGAAGGAACGCAAAGACTTCCTCACAGCAACCATCCGTTCTAGCCAAACGGAATCACTGCCAGACGGCACCCTACGCAGTCGCTTCGTTGCTTCTCGCCAAATCACCGTCTATGACCCAACCTTGGTAGCACTCATCAAATCTGCTCTCAAGGACAACGCTGAATTCCCAGTTAACTGCTCTGGCTATATGACCAGCACAGTTCGCGGTGAAGGCGATAAGGCTACCTGGTACGACAACCAAGTAGTCACCGAACTAGAACTCATCTAGTCCTCCAGCAGGGGCAGGGGCTTCGGTCCCTGTCCCTGCTTTCCTTTACAGACCACCAGCCGAGTACCCGCGGGAGATAAGCGAGCCTAAACTATGTATATATCTAACCTTGACATCATTGCTATCTGTCTAGCACTTGTCGCACAGATGACTATGAGTTTCGTTCTAATTATATCAGCACGCCATTGGCGTAAGCAGTACCGTGATACCGCACGCCTATTAAAACAAGAACGCTCAGCCAGAGCATACTGGCAAGAACACAAGGAGACAGTAATATGATGACTGTATTCGCAACCAGACGCTGCCCAGTCTGCTTCAAGACAGGCACAGTAATGGTAGATGAGAAAGAACTATTCACCTATCTCCGTGGTGAGTATGTACAAAACGCATTCAAATCATTGACAGTTCCACTACGAGAGCAGATAATTAGCGGCGTCCACCCAGCCTGCTGGGAATCTGTATTCGGACAAGAAGTTGAGGAGACTTACAATGAGAATTGATATATGTGAAACCAATTACTCAGCATCACCAGTTGGAAATAATACTTGGGATATACAAATAACTACATATGGGCAAACACAAATAATTCCAGAACAAGTAACAGCAGGTGAAGCACTAAATCATTTAGTCAATCTTTATCCTAATAAAGAACTACAAGTAAATATTATTCCATTAGAAATGGAAAAAACTTACAATGACTAGTAAATACTTTGAAGCAGAATGTACCAAGTGTGGCTGGGCACTAGTAGTTCCAGTCTATGACAAGAATGATGAAGATTATTATCTATGCCAAACTTGCGCCTTCAGTAAGATGGGAGTCTAACCGTGCCAGGAAAAGAACTTACAGTAGCAGAGAAAAGAACCAAAGCATATGGCATAGCACTCAGAGTGCTAGCCAGAAAACATCCAGAAGAATTTAAGGCTATCTATGCCCGAGTTCTTGATGAAGAATACGGACTTAAAACAGGTAACACAAGCGGTAAAGTAGGTAAATACCTATGAGTCTATTACAAGAACTACAAGAGATTAACAAGTGGCTAGACCAAATCATATGGGAGGTAAACAAGTTCAATGAAACCATTGAAGACTTATCAGCCAGGTACACAGACCGCTATTCAAATAGTCAAAAGGCATAGAGATACAGCCGACTACTGGGTTAGATACTATTACAGTAAGTCATTAGAAGAATCTGCGGGACAGTGGAATGTAGTCTGTAATATACTTGACCGTATTCTAGAAGAGTTGGAAGAGGACAATGACCAGATATAAAGTAGAGATGTTCTATGAATACAATATAGAAACAGATAATCTTGAAGAGGCTATGTCGGCTTTAGAATTTCCGACATTCCCTACGATAGAAGATGACGACAAAGTGTCCTTCATATACAATATCAATCACACATCGGAGATAGGGCAATGAATGAAGTTATCTTTCCACACATCTCAACACTTATCACCTGGCTATACATCATTGGCATTGGGTATTGCTTATACAGATGGAGTGCTAGATGAAGAACAAGTTAGCCGCGCTATTCAGTTGGGCATTGACTCTGTCATCCGCTCTCTTTCCCAGTCAGTCGTACGCAATAGCAGTAGCCGACAGACTACAACACAAGGACGAGAACAAATCCTTAACAAAGAAAGAGATTCGCTGGACAAAGTCCTTGAGCAAATCCTATGCGAAGGCTCTCATCTCAGCACAGTATGAGACGTGGGGACATTCAGAATACAAAGCACTACTCAAACTATGGGGCAAAGAATCTGCGTGGGACCACACAGCAGACAACCCTAAATCAACAGCATTTGGCATACCGCAGTTGTTAGGTATGAAACCTAGCACGCCTGCGCCCGAGCAGATTGCTCGGGGCTTGGCGTACATTCAACATCGGTATGGCAAACCATCAGTTGCTTGGGCACACTGGCGCAAGTACGGTTGGTATTAAATTTCCACGAGAGAAGCAGGTCTAACCAGCGTAATCGTGGGACTCGCAACTGCTGCAGCAGTCGTTTGAGGTGGGTTGTTCCGCTACCTGCGAACACGGAACATACAACAAACAAAGGAGACAACAATGGCAAGACGCAATCAAGGTATCAATGTACCTGTATCTAGGCTCAAAGTAATTAAGTCACTTGAGCAAGCACTAGTTAAGTTAGATACCAATGAAAAAAACCAAGCAAGTAACGAAGCAAAGTTTAAAACAGCACATCAACGCTGGGAAAAACAAGTTGCTAAGTTAGCAATGTCAAAAATAAATAAAGCAATAGAACTAGAAGCATCAACAAGATACAATCGCAATTTGAGAATTGCTTTTGAATTACCAGGCGACACAATCAAATTACCCGATGAACCCACACGGGACTTTGAATCTATGAATGACTGGCAATACAAAGATGCCCGAGAAGAAATTGAGAACGCACTTCGTGTTCTTAAGATGTCAGAGGCAGAGACAATCAACACAGCAACATACGGCAGCATAACCAAGTACCTATAAAGGAGACAGCAAGTGATTATCAAACATCTAGTGGAACTAGAGACAGTTATCAATGAAGAATCACCAGAACCAACAGTCAAATTAATTCTTGATATGCCAGAGAATGTACGCAATGAATTCTTCCA
>Ga0214917_10004898_pt1 | contig 14577 bp, 19 predicted proteins | sample LL_1208_BB_MetaG_FD_177983 | JGI IMG/M metagenome (GOLD analysis project Ga0214917, IMG submission 177983) | Freshwater microbial communities from Lake Lanier, Atlanta, Georgia, United States - LL_1208_BB | ecosystem: Environmental > Aquatic > Freshwater > Lake | place: USA: Georgia | collected... | reverse complement strand
GTTCCAATAAAAGAGCTAAGAATTTAATTTCATACAGATTAATTAATCAATTAGCTGTTGCCAATTTTCAAGATACTTCTTCATCCAGCCATCGGGTGCTGACTTAATTTTGACTAAAAACTTCGGTTTGATCATCCGCCACATATTTTTAGATCGTTTAGACCCATCTCTCATTGGTTTTTTCATCCACGCTTTGTCAGCCTCGATTAATACTTGAGCAACTTTCTTTGCTGGTACTACATATGCTTTTTCGGGAACGCTTTGTAGATCAACAAAGCAGTACATCAAATTTGATGACGTTTCGATCATGTGTTTATCATCTAACTTCCACCCGCCATCTTTTGATCCTTTAAGACGAGACTTAACCTGAATTAACCAGGGTGTACCACCATCTAGTGGGTGGACAATTATGTCCGCTTTACGAGTTCCTTGTGGTGCTTGTGCTGCAAGGATTCCAAGTTTAAGTAATCGTGATAAAACCAAATGTTCACCGGCTGCACCAACAAGTTGTGTTTGAATCTTTTGAATCATTACCCCTTAATCTCCTTCACCATAGCCGGCAGCACCAACTTAGGTTTCTTGCCTTCACTCTCCTTTAGTTCACTCTTTATGTTCTTAATGGTTTCAGGCAGCCCGTTCTCATAGGTGTATAGGGCGAGGGCAAATAGATGGGCAAAGAAATAGCCATCTTCATTTGAAAACTTAAGGCCAGATGATTTCTTACGGTTTGAAACCCCAAAGATGAAATCATTTCGCTCTGGGTTTGAGAAGGTTGATAGGAGTTTGGCATAGCTCCACTCAGCAGATGAGATTGGACCAGTGAAGATCAGCCGTTGCGTAGTTACCTTGACCATCCCTTGATCTTTATCAATCTGCATTTCTTCCCCTGGCACTACCTGTCCTTTAAAGGAGCCAACTCGATATCTAATGCCGGCCACAATTGGAATTGAAAAGCCAGAGGATCCGCCAACATATCTGGAAGGTGTTCGGCCTGCTTCATGATAAATACCATTACCAACCCATAAAACTAACTCACCTTTTTTCTGAACCAAAGAGCTGTCATCTGGTTCATCACCTTTGGCTGCCCCTGTGAAGATCTCTAATGCTTGCGCTAAAACTTTGTTTTCCCGCTCCCACTCATAGAGCTCTAATTCATAGACAGCTTTAGCCCGCTTTGCTGCTCGCTTTGCTTTGTAGTTTGCAATTAATCCCATGGGTTAATCATAACTACTTAGAGTGACAATGTGGATAGTAAAAGCGCGGAAAGTATTGATTAATCCAAGATGGCCGGGTGAGAAAATTTAAATCATTAAAAGCAGGTATTTTCTATAGATTACTAACCTCAAATCCGCTAAATTATCGGCTTAGTAAAAATAAAGGTGGATCACATAAAAGCTTGGTTGCACCAGGTAGGTTGCCAATTAACTTTACCTGGCACACGAGCGTAGAAATATCTGGACATAAAGTAAGGCAAGTGTTGATGGAGCGAGCATTACTTAGCGAAGAGGAGGCATACAAATTAGTACACAAAACAAAGTAAGGGTTGTTGTGGATTTCTATAAGGATGGTGCAAATTGGGACGCTAATTGCGAAGAGGTTGGCCTGGTTGGATATGCAGATCCGGACATCAATGTGGTGCGAGAAAATGTATTTGATTCCATTAAATTCTTTTTAGACACTGATGATGTTGAGTTTGAGGAGCGGATTGTTTCAATCGAAGAGCTTGGGTAATTAAACAAAGTTCATATCTTTATTACCTTATTGATGATGTTCTCTGGGGTGGCAGAGCCACGTAGATCGGCCTCAACATTGTTTGGAATGCCATTCATTTGAGCACTTGCCACAATAGATAGTTGGGTGGCGATATCTGCCATGAAGTAAAAAGCAGATGATCCAGCCTTATCTAGGATCGCTTGTCCTTGGGCAAGGCGAGCATCTGAGTATTTCTCTCGATCATTATTATCATCATCTAAGACATCTAGTAGGAATTGTTTAACTGAGAGTGCTATTCCAGTTGAGTTATCTTCTACCTGGATTAACTCCTTTAACTCTTGATCCAATGATGGCTTGCGCCAGCTGCGCTTTTTTCTATTCTTGCCAAACATCGATGAGAGCCAGTAGAAAAAGATAAATAATGCGATGAACTCAAACATGAATCTCCTCACCGATTGCGATCTGACCCACAGGTTAATCCTGACCACTGTCAGTGGCGAGAGGTATCTTTTGGGTATGAAAACGCGCCTAATCTGCCCGGCTTGTAATTCACCTGAGGTAAAAGAGATTGCCTATGGATTTCCCGGCAGTGAGTTTGATTTTGATAAGTATGAGGTTGGTGGCTGCTGTGTTACCGATAATGATCCAGATTTTAAATGCATGAAGTGTGAAACTACTTGGTGAGCACTTTTTCACCAGCTAGCCATCCCTGATAAAGATCTTCCAGCGCCCAAGCCTTTGATGCCCTAATTGATATTCCCCTTGCGCCAGTTCTTCTAATTACTCCTTTGGCAATAATTAGATTATTTCCTTTGATGATGTGGGCATAGCCTTGTTGGCTATCTTCAAAAAAGGTTAGATCACTACAACCAAAGCCATCATCTAGGGTTAAAAACAAAACTCGTTTGCCACTTCTAATAGGGGGTGATTGCAGGGCAACCTTTGCGCCAACTACTAATACCTCTTGATTTGATCGATGTTTTATTAGATCACTTGATTTACAGACCTTCATTGCATCTAGAAAGTGGGAGTACTGTTTTAGTAGGTGTTCGGTGATATCAAGGCCTAAGTTTTCTAACTCACTACTTATCTGCTCACGCTTTGTAATATCTGGTAATCCCAATGAATCTATCTCCCCAGGGGATAGCTCTAGGGTTAATTGACCACCAGCTGTTTTGCCAGCATTTAATTGTTTTAACTCCGCTAGGTGTTGGATTAAATCTCTTCTGTTTAATTTGTTTCCTACGCCAATTTTGTGTAGTTCATCAAAGGCGCCAATTTCAACAAGTGCTTGAGTAGTTGGCCAGAAAGATCCAGAGCGATATGTGAAATCTGCTAGATCGGTATAGGGGCGGTTTTCAATAATTGATTTTATTTCTGCCACAGAGATCCCGGCAATATCGGCTAGGGATACTCTGATGCCATATCCGGTTGCATCTGGCAGCGTTAACTTACTGCCACTGCTGGCAGTATTTGGCGCCGTATAAAGATATCTATTTGTTTGATCAGCCTCAACCTTTTCTACTTTGTAACTATGTGTTGATTTATTAACATCAATTGGCAAGATCTTTATCCCCCATTGACGGGCTTCATCAATGATCAATCGCTTTGGATACATCCCAGGTTCATGGGTTAGTACTGAAGATAAGAAGCAAGCAGTGTGATGAGTCTTTAAATATGCAGATTGATATGTGGTCAGTGCAAAGGCGGAGGCATGGGCTTTGCAAAAGCCAAAGGAGGCGAAATCTTTTAAGATCTGCCAGGTGGTATCTAATACTTCTTTTGTGTAACCAGCCTTAGCTGCTTTTAAATAAAACCAATCACAAACAGCTTGGGATCCTTCTCTATCCCCTAAGTTTCTTCGTTGCTGATCTGCCATTCCCAAACTACAACCGGTGAGCTTGGCAATAATTGCAATCACCTGCTCATGAAAGACAACTACTCCTTGAGTTTGTTCCAAGATTGGCGCTAAATCTGGGTGAATTAGATCAGGCTTACTTATCCCATCTCGGCCATTTAGAAATGGGGTGATCATCTCAGACTTGATCGGACCAGGGCGAAAGAGTGAGATACCAATTACTAGATCATTAAATTTACTTGGCACTAACTTGCCAACTAACTCCCGCTGTCCTGGGCTTTCCACCTGAAATAAACCAAGTGTTCTAGTGGATTTAATTAGGTCAAAGGTTAATTTGTCATCTAATGGGATCTTATTAATATCTAATACTTCACCTTCAATCTCATTTATCTCAGTGAGTGTGGCAGCGATAGCAGATTGCATTCGAACTCCCAATACATCGAGCTTTAGCAGCCCAATCGCCTCAACATCATCCTTATCAAAGGTGAGCATTGGGTAATTACTTTGATTGATTGCAACCGGTGCAAAGTTTTGCAAAGTAGCATCAGATAAGACAATTGCGCATGGATGCATTGAAAGATGCCTTGGTAATTTATCAAGGCGCATTGCCAGGTTTATTACCGCCTTAATCTTTGGTGATGACAGATCTAATCTTTTTAGCTCAGGCAGTTGCTTTATTGCATCCCCAATATTTCTAGCGCTGATATGGGGCATAGATTTTGCTAGTAGATCAATCTGAGATGGATCAGCACCCAGCGCGCTGCCAACATCACGGATGGCATGGCGAGCGCGATATCGCTCCACCATCGCAACTGTTGCTGCCCTTGTGGAGTTGTTTGGGTTTTGCCAATCAGATGCGCCATATTTTTTTAGAATTAAGTCATAGATCTCATACCGCCGGTCTGACTCAACATCAATATCAATATCTGGTAATTCATTTCGCTCAACCGAACAAAACCGCTCCATAATCAATTGATTACTAATTGGTTCAACCTCAGAGATGCCAAGTAGGTGGCAGGTGAGGGAACCTGCGGCGCTTCCCCGGGCTGCCACCCTTATGCCAGCACTACGTGCGGCATCGGTAATTTGGGCAACAGTTAGGAAGTAAGATGTGAAACCTAATTGGCCAATGGTGGTGATCTCCTGCGCCAGCCGATCCTGCACCTGTTGGTATTGATTACTTTGATAGTAGTAACTTATTTTGCTCTCAGCCTTTTGTGTTAGCTGAGTTAGTAATTGCTCTTGATTACTTGCACCAAATAGGGATGGCTCTGGCAGGTGAATCCCACCTAAGCCAATCTCACCTTGTGGTGATAACTCACAACTTTGCGCAATACTTTTTGTAGTTTGCAAAAGTGTTCTGCTGCTTGACTCTCCAGCAGCTCTAGCAATCTGATCTGCTAGATAATGCATACTGGCGCTATCTTTTAAGTATGCCTCACCATTGCTGCGTTCTACTGTGGCACTACCAATAAATGAGAGCTTCCGGTTGGCATCTAAAACATCAATTACCGGTCCATCACTTTTTTCTAACATCCTCACCTGGTTGGTAATAACAGCTGGTATTTGATGTTTAATCGCAAAGGCAAGGGACCTACCAGCAGCTGTGGTTGATCTTAAATTCCCACTTCTTTCTAAGTGACTAACACACTCAATTGCAACGGTGTCAAAGTGCTCTTTGATTAATTGATAATTACTAAGGGCAGCGGCCTCTTTGCGATTAGTTAGGTTTTTATTAAGGGATGATTGCGGGCCAAGCAGTGCAATTAGATTCTTTGAGTACTGATTAAACCGCTCTAGTAACTCAATTGTTAATACCCCATCGCTGGTGTTGGTATTTATCCCACTTACCAATCGATATAGGGCAGATAGGCAGCCACTTTTTGCCAGCAAGGTAATTTTTGAACTTTTTTGAATAAAGGGCAGAGTTATACCTAAGATTGGTTTAATCCCAAAGCTCTCACAACTTTGGGCAAATCTAATTGCCCCCGCTAGATTGTTTTGATCTGTTAAGGCAAGGGATGCCATGTTAAATTGCGCAGCCCGCTCTACTAACTGCTCTGGGTGAGCAGATCCATACTTAAAGGAGTAACCAGATGAGATTGAAAGGTGAGTAAATGAATTACTCATCTGTTTTTCACTCTAGAGCTTGGCGTAATCCGCCAGCTATTACTTTCTTGATTAAACTCGATTTCAAAGGTGGTGATCACACCAATGGGCGCTGCCTCCACCTGCCAGTACTTAGATACGCTCTCTTTCACCTCACCTTGATCTAATTTTTTCCACCAATCATTTGTTTGCAGCCAAGTAGTTAATTTTTCATTGATATGAAACCGCACGCCGTTATAAATAAACTCAACTGGCTCGCCGTTTTCTGAAACCAAGCTGATCACCGTTTGGGCAGGGCGATTTTGCCCATTACCTGTGGTTAATTTGCGTTCGAACATTTGTTCGATAAGATACTAAACCCCACCGACAGTGGCAAGTGGTGCTACATATTGTTAGCTCATACCAGCTGTTTATTTAGCCTGCTTAAAAAAGTGTGCCAGATTCAGGAAGTGCTATCTCCTGGGCTAACTGCGGGCCAATATTGCGGGCGTTATTAACCTCATCAGATACTGGCCAAAAGGTTAACGCCTCATCTGGTTGGTTTAGGTTGATTAACTTTAAGTAATCATTCATTTCATCAGATGATAAAGATTTATTACCTATCCAAGTGCTCCATAAATCCTTTGGCAGGATTACCGGCATTCGGTGGTGAATTGGCGCAACGATTCCGGCTGCCTCTCTGGTAATAATTGCAGCGGTGGTAATCGGTGAGTTTGTGGCTGGATTGATCCAGGTTTCATAGAGCCCTGCGATGGCAAGAGATTGTTTATCTTTATGGGAGATATAAAAGGGCTGCTTAGGTTTGTATTTACCAAGCTCAGTCGCCCATTCATAATAACCAGTTACTGGAATTAAACAACGCCGTGATTTAAAGGCAGATTTAAAGGTTGGTTTTTCAGCAATACTTTCAACCCGGGCGTTAATTGCATTTGCTTGCCGGCTTGCATCCTTTGCCCAACTTGGGATTAGCCCCCATCTTGCGGTATTAATACTGCGCTCTTCGCCTTTCGCATCATCACTACTAATAAATGGAATTACCGTAGTTGGTGAGATATTCCAGTTACTGGGCGTGAAGGCGGCATCTTTAACACCGGCAGCAAACTCGATCGCGAGATCTTCACCTGAGATATTAAGGGCGTAACGACCACACATACTACAAGCCTATCGAAGCGACCGCAGTTATAAGCGCTTTTTAAGATCTCGATAAAAATTCTCATGGGGAGCAAGAAGAAGAAGTCGTATTTTGCTTTTTGAGATAATTCGATAGGCCAGTAAATACTCAACCTTTTGAATTTTGAATTTAACTACTTGTATGCCCGCTAGATCACCGACCTTAGCCTGGCCACTTTTTGGATTCTTAGCAATCTTTAAAATCTCTTTATCTAAGATAGCCTTTTGATTGGCAAATAATTTTTTAACAGCCCGCTCAAAGCTTGGGGCTTGGATAATTACCATCGGTTATCCGAACCGGTACTCCTTTGCCCCAGTTTCAGCATCAGCTTTTAGTAATTGCCTAATCAGTGAGAATGAGAGCTCAGGATTTTGTTCGGCGATTAGAGCAATTTGAAAGTAATACTCAATCTGGCTTGGCACAGACCTGTGCTCAACCTTTGCAATTCTTCTAGCATCAGCGACTAGCTTGTCCGATAACTTAACGGTGATTGCCATTTTCTCTCTCCCCTTAACCCATGTCGAGTTGAAAGGTAATTTAACCAGAGTAGGTGGCAAAAAGCAACCTTTGACAACCTGTAAGAATTACTAATACTTATCTTAAAAATTTTTAAATTACTCACTCCCTCAGAAATACCGGAATTACGATCTCGTTGTAGTGAAGCAGCCCTGGCTTAAATGGTGGATCAAAGCGACAGATCCTAGTTTCATCGGAGAGTGCAATATTTTCTCGTTTTGCAGCGCTGCGTAATTGGTCAATCTTCTTTTTTGTTAGAGCAGTTGTGGCCCAGCCGCGAAATGAGAGTGCAACACAGATTTGAGAATCTAACTGCCTCAATTTAACCTGTGGATCATTTGGATGGGGCAAATGGCCAAACTTGCTGCCAGATGGCATTACAAAGGAGACATACCAATCATTCTCTTCAGTTTTTAATCCACTCTGCGCAGCAATTACCGGGGCAGTCATCGCTATCTTTTCACTAGCTTTATTCCCCTTTGAGATATAGCCAAAGAGTGGGGCAAAGGCCATGCTGGAGGCAGATTCATACTTTGCGCAGACTTTAACTTCAGCCAGTACGCATGGCAGGTATTCACGCACTTCAAAATCCCTAAAGCTTTGCACAACTTTATACTCTTGCCGTTTTGTCATAAATTAACAGTACTTGGTAATTTCACACCGAGCGTCTTACCCACCCCTTTTGCTCATCTGCTTTACCATTTGAGCATGAATAGAATCCTCGCCGCTACCCGTTATGCCGTAGTTGTGCCGGCGATTGCCTCAATCCTGGGCGCACTGTTATTAATGGTGCAGGGCTCAATTGAGATGATTCAAGTGATTATTGATGCGATCGTAAATAGCACCAAGTTAAAGTTAACAATTGTTGATGTCTTAACTGCAGTAGATGCCATTTTGCTAGGAACAGTCTTATTAGTTATTGGTTACGGTTTGTATGAGTTATTTATCAATGAGGATTTAAAGGTGCCGGTCTGGCTGCAGGTGCATGATCTAGATGATTTAAAATCAAAGTTAATTGGCGTAGTAGTGGCGCTGATTGCAGTGATCTTTGTGGGCGTATTTGTTGATATCAACCGTTCAAAGGATGTGCTCGCCTTTGGTGTTGGAGCAGGCGCCTTAGTAACTGGCCTTGCCATCTTTGCCTTTACTACCAAGAAGGATCCTGCTACCAAAGTTTCTCGTAAAGATGCTGGGATTAAAAAACCTTAAGTAGTTTTTTATTTATTTAAAACGCTAAGGGCGGCAAGTGCGCTATCAAAGCCCTTATCTTCAAAGCTATCGGCAAAGCCTGCTCTTGCCCTTGCCTGCCCAACGGTTTCACACATTAAAACCCCAAAGCCAATTGGTTTTGATCTACTTAAAGAAACTTGCATAACACCATCAGTTACACCTTGGCAGACATAATCAAAGTGGGCGGTTTCACCGCGAACTACCACGCCAACTACTACGGCCAGATCAAAGCCTTCATCAAAGGCAAGTTGGGCAGCAAGTGGTAATTCAAATGAGCCAGCTACTTTGCGAAGTTCAATCTCTGAAACTCCCCCTGATTTTAATCCTTTAACTGCGCCATTAAGTAGTGATTGGCAAATCTCCTCATGCCAGCTGGCAGAAATTACAATTGCGCGCAGATTTTCAAAACCTTTAATTTCGATCTGAGGTGCTTTAGCTGACATTAGATCTCTCCTAACGAGTGGTTTAATAAATCACGCTTAGTTTTTAAATACTCTTTGTTAAATTTATTAACAGTAGTTTGTAGTTTGCGGGCTTTGTAATTAATGCCAGAGTGAGCAAAGGCGGCTAACTTATCTGGGTTGTTAGTTAGTAATTCAATATCGGTGATATTAAGTGCCTTAATGATTTCAATCCCATCTAGGTATGATCTTTCATCAACTCCATGGCCTAATGAAATATTGGCCTGGATTGTGTTTTGCCCCTTATCTTGTAGTGCGTAAGCTTTAATCTTCTCGCCCAAACCAATGCCACGTCCTTCATGATCACGCAGATAGATAATTAATCCTGATCCATGCGCTTTAATCTCAGCCATTGCCTGCATCAGTTGCGCGCCGCAATCACATCTTTGAGAGCCAAAGGCATCTCCAGTTAAACACTCAGAGTGAATGCGAACTAACAGATTCTGCTCTGTCAAATTACCAAGTGCTAAAACTGCGTGCTCAGTTGATGCATTGGAAATATATGTTGCGATCTTCCAATTACCACCTGCAATCGGCAAATTAGCCCAGGTGAAATCAACTTTTCTAGTGATCTCTTTCTTTGTCACCAAGCTCTTAATTTGTGAGATAGATATCTTCTTAATTGAGGTTTTTTTAGCAAACTCATCCAGGGCGGCCCCACGCATCATTGAGCCGTCATCATTTACTAACTCTGCGATTACTGCTGCTGGGTATGAGTTTGTTAACTCACATAATGCAATACCTGCTTCAGTATGTCCTGCTCGCTGGTGCACGCCGCCTGCAACTGCCACTAATGGAAAGATATGACCAGGGCGTAAAAACTCTGTTGGTACAGCTTTTGGATTAGCTAAGGCGCGCAAAGTATTTGCCCGCTCTGCAGCACTTATGCCAGTTGTTCGATCTGCAATTAAATCTACTGAGACGGTAAAAGCAGTCTCATGGCTATCTTCATTGCGAGAGACCATCATTGGCAGCTTTAACCGCTTTGAACTCTCATCAGTTATTGCGCAACAAATAACCCCTGAGGTGTGACGAACCATAAAGCCAATTTGTTCAGTTGTAGCATTTTGCGCCAGCAGAATTAAATCACCCTCATTCTCACGTGTCTCATCATCGGTAACAATTAGAAATTGACCATTCTTAAAATCGGTAAGGGCGGCAGTTAAATCACTCATGATTTATCCCCCTTAGTAATCAATCGCTCTACATACTTTGCAATCAGATCAACCTCAACATTTACTAACTCACCTGGCTGTTTTATCCCTAAGTTGGTGCGCTCTAAAGTTTCAGGTATTAGCCAAACTGTTACTAGATTGGCATCATTAATCTCACCAACAGTTAAGGAGACGCCATCGAGGGCGATTGATCCTTGATTGACTATGTATTTGCTTAACTTCTCTGGCACTTTAATATCTAATTGCAACCATTTTTCACCCTGAGTTAATCCAACAACTGTTGCAACCCCATCAATATGGCCTGAGACCATATGTCCACCCATTCGGGCATTTAATTGCGCAGCAAGCTCTAGGTTTACCGCACTTCCCACACTCACCTGTGACAAGGATGTTAGAGACAGAGTTTGCACCATTACATCTGCAGTAAAAGATGTGCCAGTAATTGAGGTGGCGGTTAAGCAAACACCATTTACCGCAACTGAGTCGCCTAATTTAATCTCAGAGATAAGTGCGGGTGCGTTAATAGTAAAGATGGCAGAGCTCTCACCCTTGGTAATTGCGCTCACCTTTCCAAGTTCTGAGATAAGTCCAGTAAACATTAAATACCACCTGCAACCAGATAAACCGATTTAAGATCGCCAGCTAATACCTCAGTGCTTATATGTTTAAGGCGCATTAGAGCTTCAATTGTTTTGTTATCCTCATTTTGATAAAAAGTTTTGCCAGCGCCAAGCAGTCCAGGCGCCTGATAGATAACTAACTCATCAATTAAACCTGCTGCCATTAACGCGCTAGCAAATGTGGCGCCAGCCTCAACAAATACCTGATTTAGCTCTAACTCATTTAACTTTGCTACTAATTGCTTTAAATCCTTAGATTTAACCACCACGGTTTGAGCCTTATCATCAAAGATTTGTGAATCTTTAGGTAACTCTTGTTCGCCACAAATAACTCTAATTGGATTGCGGGTAAAGCCTTCAAATTCACCACGGGGAATTAGATGTGGATTATCGGTAACAATAGTGTTTGTACCAACTAATATCGCATCTGATTCTCTGCGTAATCTTTGAACATCTGCCCTTGATACCTCATTGCTAATCCACTTTGATGTGCCATCACTTGCGGCAAGCTTTGCATCTAATGTGGTTGCTACCTTCCAAGTAAAGTAGGGGCGGCTCTTTTTAATCTTTGTTAGCCAAGCTCTATTTGAGTAGCTAGCCTCATCACTTAATACACCGGTTACAACATTTAGTCCAGCACTTTGTAATCGCACCTGTCCACCAGCAGCAATTGGATTTGGATCGGCAACTGCAAAAACTACGGTGGTAATACCAGCATCAATTATTGCTTGCGTGCAGGGGCCGGTCTGGCCAAGATGATTACATGGCTCTAATGTGACAACTAAGGTGGCACCGATTGCAGCTTTGCCAGCATTTTTAATTGCTACAACCTCGGCGTGATCATTACTTTTCATTCGATCATGAAAGCCTTCGCCAATTACATTGCCAGCTTTATCAATAATTACGGCGCCAACTATTGGATTGGGTGCGCACTTGCCTAAACCTTTTTCAGACAGGGTAATGGCACGTTGCATTGCAACGGTGTAATCCATTTTTACCCCCACTCAAAATTCGAGATTTCCGGGGTGGGTGCATGCGAGCAAGCACAAAAACGGTAGGGCAAATGCCTACCCTTTGTTGATTCCTCTCATCCGGACTTTAACCGTCGGTCTCAGAATTTCACTGAGTCAACCGATACCTGGCTGGCATCGGGTCGCGGACTATAACCGCCGGTTCGAAATTACATCGACCCCGGAAACAACATCTAAATTGTACTGCGGCTTCTACTACTTGGCGACCAAAAAATCTAGGCTGACGCCTTTCTTGCCTCTTTGATTGGCACCAATTTACTTCCCACCACCATAGCCGCTCCGATTAAAACTAGGTTTTTAATAATGTATTGACCCTCAAGGGTTAGATTAAATGGAATGCTGACAAAGCAGATCTCTGGGCGAAGTATCAATGGCAAGAAGGTGCCAGGCATCTGTAGTGCTAATAAAAAAAGACCAAGCCGAATCAGTGGGGTGTAGAGCAGACAGATACCAATTAACATCTCCCAAACACCAAGGATGGGGATGAAGATATCTGGATTAAACCAGTAGATAGTCTTTGTAATCACATCATTAGCAGGTGAGTTACCTAAGGGTTTAAGTGCGCCAAACCAGATAAACACTATGCCAAGGGACACACGTAGTACTGGCAGAGATATCCTGCTTAGGTAGTTGATCAACAAAGTATCAAACTCTTTAAGATTAAAGTTTTTAAAATCCCGCAAACTCTTCACATTACCCCTTTTTCTCAGCGCTATTGTAGTTGAGATAAATAATTAAGGCCGGGCATAAAATTGATTAAGATATGCTTTTACTGTGAATAAATATGAGGTTAGCCACAGATGAGTCAGATAACTGTTATTTATGATGGTGATTGCATACTGTGTAAAAACTCAATTAAGTGGCTGGGTAAGGGCTTAACCTTCACCCCAATTACTTTTCAAAATGGGGATATATCCCACTTTGGTTTAACTAAGGCAGAGTGTGAAAAGCAGGTCTATGCCATATCTGGTGATAATAAATATGGCGGGGTAAGGGCAGTTATCTTTTTACTTAATATGCGTGGAAATAAAATTAGTAGCTTCCTACTTAAGTTATCTGGGCCAATTGGTTCATTAGGCTATAAAAAGATTGCGGCAAATCGAAGCTCACTTATGGTCAGATTACTAGCAAGATTTATTGCAAAGATTACTTAGCAGGCTCTAACTCTGGAGTTGGCGCTGGCACACTTGGGGTAATTGCTGGCTCGCGCTCTCGCCTTACTACCCGATCTGGCTCACCAATCTCAGCCACCTGCGCCCCCTTTTTTAATGTATAGAGAGTAATTTAATCTCTTAACCGATCGGTGTAAAGGTGTTCACTGCCAGTTGATTTTGTGTTTAAACTAACTTAAAACCGGGCTTATCTAATTGGTTAATTGCGTGTTTAATAAATCTATGAGTAGTGCCCACCTTAAACAGCGATTGATTAAACTAGTGCGGCTATACCCGATCCTTGCCCTATCTGTTCTTTTACTCGCCTATCTTTTAGGTGGATTTAGCGAAAAAGATAATCCTCTTATCTCCCAGTCGGTTGTCATAACCTCTTTATATCTATTTGTTGGCTTAGTTCCATTATTTTTTATAATTGCATTTATTGTGGTTGGTAATGCCAGTGATAAAGAGTTCACCCGCAATAGCGGTAATCAATCTAATCTGGCATATGAGGATGCCTTTGATCTGCCAACTCAAGTGATGCATGGTTATAAGCTTGCGCTAATTACTGGCAGAGACCCAACTTTGACGGGTTTAACTGGGGATTCTTATCTCGCTGATTCATCTGCAAAGTGCACAATCACACCAGCACATGTTCCACCGGTAGCTGGGTGTGAGTGTGGCTTTTATGCTTACAAAGATTTAACAGATGCGAAATTTGAATTATCTATTAATCCAGGTGCTTTTTTATTAGATGTTGATTTATATGGCATTGGCTTTACCTATCAGCGGGGTTACCGGGCTGAGACGCAGGTTGTTAACCTACTAACCACCCCTAAAAGATGTATGCGATGTCGGATATTGCCACCTGCTGTATTTGTTACTACCTACCGATTAGGTTCTGGCAATACCACTTGGTGGCAGTGGCAGGTGCGTTGCGTAATCTGCAGTAGTAGCTTTAAGGCTGAGGATAAGTTAACAGTTGATCAGATGAGCGATAAATTATCCTTAAAAATCCAATCTACCTAAACTTTTTAAGCAATCTAATCCCATCACTGCTCCATAACGCCCAGATAACTAATGGCGGTTGAAAGAAGAGGCGGATAAGCCGCTTGGTATCGGTATCTAAACCAAAGGCATCAATCTGATTTATGTATTGATTGATATTGCCAGGGAAGATAAGAATAAAAAATACTCCAGCTATCGCGCCAACATATGCTCGGTATTTTTTAAAGATTAATGCGGTGGTGATAAGAAGTGCACCAAGTGTTATCTCAACTAAACCAGATGCAACCACTACAAAATCTGGATCTAATGGCAACCAGGTAGGCACCTGGGCTAGGAACTCGATTCGGTTTGAGCCAAGGTGGCTGGTGCCTGCTGAGAGTAAAAATGCGCCAAGGAGCAATTGAAACAAAGTTTTTATAACCGCCATGGGGTAAGTAAAGCCGAAATTTAATCTTTTGGGGCTATCTTTTGACTATGAGCAAACCATTAACAGTTGAAAGATTACGTAAGACCAATATCTATGCCGGTATTTTG
>Ga0214917_10004897_pt1 | contig 14583 bp, 15 predicted proteins | sample LL_1208_BB_MetaG_FD_177983 | JGI IMG/M metagenome (GOLD analysis project Ga0214917, IMG submission 177983) | Freshwater microbial communities from Lake Lanier, Atlanta, Georgia, United States - LL_1208_BB | ecosystem: Environmental > Aquatic > Freshwater > Lake | place: USA: Georgia | collected... | reverse complement strand
CCGATGCCATGACGGTTGTCCGTATGGCCGTACCCGCGCGCCTGTCGTGTGCAGACCCAGCATTTCACGCATCCCCCTCACTGAGCCCAAGCCGGTTTGCCGGGCGCTGTAGGGCGCTGTGCGGGCGTCGCAGCAGGAGGCGCGGCCATGGGGGCCTGGGAGGCAAACGACGCAGCCGTGGGCCGCGTAGGCGCTCCAGTGGCGCCGGCTCCGCCGGTGCCCCGTGCATAGTCGGGATGGTCCGGCTCGACGGCGAGCTTCACCACGTTTTTCAGCTCGCCGCGGCCGCCCTTCTCGACATCGATGCGCGCGACAAACTCGAGCCCGTCCAACTCATGAAAGCCCGCAATGCGGCGGGCAGCAGCGGCCTGCGGCGAGTTGTCCTGAGGCCGGATGTTGCGAGCGCTGTTGAGCGCGGCGCGCACGAAAGTGCGGCCCATATTTCCCCAGTTCGGACCCTTGGGGCTTTGCAAGCCAATGTTTGACCACATCTTGCGACGGGCGAATTCGCCCTCGAGGACCACGAACTCACAGGACAGGTAGACCGAGCCGGTCTCAAAGCTCTGGGTGGCGTAGCCACCGTTCCAGCCCTGCGCCGGGTCATCGAAGCCACCGGGTTTGATGGTCATGCGGACACGGGCGACCGTGCCCTTGGGGATCAGGTCGAAGGATTGCTGCTGTTCGGCATCGTTGAAATCGTTCCAGGCGGACATGGGGTTACTCCTTGTTTGATTGGGTGTGGGTGGCGGCGGCGCACTTGTCGATGAGCGCGCGCAGATCGGGGGGCTCCAGCAGATCGAGCTGGCCGGAGCGGTCCTTGGCCGGGAAGCCATAGGGATTCATGGTTTGGGTAACGAAGGCGCGGTAGGACGAGCCGTCCTCGGCCTTGATCTCGGCGAGCGTCACGACCTCATCGACGATGCCGGGCAACTCAGCTGCGGTCTTGGCACCTTCGATCTGCGGCACGAACACCTTGCGGTTGAAGTCATCCATGCGCTCGTCGAGGATCGAGACGAACACGACATGCTTGCCGCGGGCGTGCTGCAGGTGCATGAGGGCGCCCAGCATCTCGGTGCCGAGCAGGCCGTAGGCGCCGCGCGTATCGGGTTTACCGGTACGCTCGGACATCGCCTGCGGTTGGGCCTTGGACCAGATCAGCGCCAGGCGAGCAAGAACCGTGATGCTGTCGACGAAGTAGGTGTCGTACTTGGCCAGCTGAGCCGGATCGCCATAGCGCTCGCAGACATGCTGGTAGTGCGCCTCCGAATACGGTGACTCGGGCGGCAGCGCCAGATTGGGTCCGGCCAGGAACACCACCAGGTCGCGAAACTCAGGCCAGGTGGCCGGGCGGACGCAGTCGCCACGCCATTCCTTGACCGCAAGATCGCCGGCTTCGAGATCGACGAAGAGCGTGGTCGCCTCAGGCAGCGTCTTGAGCTGGGTGGTCTTGCCGATGCCGCTTTTGCCGAGCAGAACCAGCTTGACGCCCTTCTTCTCGCGCAGCCGCTGGTCGGCAGTAATGATCGGCAGTGCCATCACGCCACCTCCTTAAGCTGATCGACGACCGCCGGATTCCAGAGAATCTGGTAGCCGCTGTGACCGTTGCGCGAGAACGGCATGGCCTCGGCCCACGCCTTGCCGGCGTCGGTGAGTTCCCATTCGTCGCGCTCGTTACGGAACTGAAATCCGAGGGTTGCAAGGCGCTGGTTGGTGGCTTTGGCAGAAGATCCGGCCAGCTTCCCCAACTGCGTCGCGTTGTGCGAGCAGGTCGGCTCATTGGCGGCTGGCAGCGCGCGGCGCAGCGTCTCGATCACCAGCCCGGTGTTCTCCTGGATGCAGGTGAGCGTGGCCGCCATGGCGATGCCGGCCTTCACGCCCGGCACCTTGGCAACGGCGTCACCGATCAACAGGAGGGAGGACACGCGGTCCTGGGTGGGTGCCGGCAAGGTGGCGACCGGGGTGCCGGAGTAGGTGCCGGTCTTGCGGATCGCGGGCAGGACCTCGCTGGTGACCCAGCGCTTGAATCGCTTCGCGGCGTCCTTTGTACTGCCGAGGATCAGCGCGTACAAGCCGGACTCGTTGACATGGTTCTGCCTCTGGCGTCCGCCCGGGGTAAGGGTGTCCAGTTTCTGGACGTCCTCTGAATCCACATGGCTGTCGAGTGCTTGCCGTGGGTTACCGAGCTCCAGAGCAGCACAAGCGTCGCTGGCGTTGAACCAAGGTTGGCCGACCTCATCGACCTGCACACGCAGGGCGTGGGATTCGAATTGGAAGGGAATGAGGGTGCTCATGATCATTCCTTCCACGCGATATCGGTCATCCGATCCGCACCGAGCGCGCCGGACTTGCGGGCGTTCTGGTACAGATCCTCGATCGCCGAGCGCCGACGGCTGACGATGGATTGCTCCTCGGATGCCAGTTGGAGGGCAAACGCCAACTCATCGACGGTTGCGCTCTCGGTGGGGACGGAGACGTCCTCGCCGGCGCGGTTGCGATAGCGGATTTCATTTGGCAGGTGATCGGCGTAAAAAGAACCGACGCGTTTGCGCAGGACAAGCTTGTTCAGAAATTTCATGATTCAGTCCTCGGATTCGGCGGTCAGGTCATAGGAGGCCTTGCCGGGTTTGACGGTGCGGGCGGCTGCGAACTGCTCGCGCAGCGCCGTGGGCCAGTTGGTGAAGCGGGACTCCGGGACGCTGAACTCGACGTCCAGGTAGTCCTCGATGCGATCGCCGCTGGCAGCAATGCGCTTGGCCATCTCAGCGAGTTGCTTCTGGTCCCAGGCAACGCGTTTGGGCGTGTCGACCGTGACGCGGATCGGTCCGTCCTGGAAATGGACGGTGCCGAAGTCCTTGCCAGCCTCGGAGCGCGCTGTCCGCTCCTGCTCGGCGTACCGGCGCTTCATTGCGTTGTGGGTTTTGGCCTGCGCTTTCCTGACCCACTCGACCAGCTGCGCGAGATTGAAATGAATTTCGCGCAGCTGTTCAGCGGGCAACGCTGCCAGGTCGGCCTCCGTCATTGCGGTCAGCCGGTCGGGGAAGATGGTGATATCGGTCATGACCATTCCCCTCACTGGTACGCACGAGCGAAGCTCGAGTAACGCGAGACGCGGCGCTCAAAGGCTTCGATTTCGTGCAGGAGGTAGGTGACCCGGCGACCGAGCTTGCAGTAGATCGGACCGAGCTGCTCTTGACGCCAGCGGCGCAGAGTCTTGACAGACAGTCCCCAGCGACAGGCGAGCTCGAATTCGTCGAGCGCGATGCGGGTCTGATTAGGACCGCCGGGGCTTGGTGAGCGCGGGAGGCGCCCTTGTGTAACGAGGGGGGTTGGATTTCCCATTTGCAGTGCTCCTTTGAAAAAAGTGGGCACTGCTTATTCTTGGGACGCAGTTACGGATCAATTCCGGATTGCTCTCCGGATAAAACACCGGAAATTCAGGATCGGTGCTGCTCCCGGAGTCTCAACCGATAGTGGCCGTGTCCAGGGCTTTCAAGCCATTCGCGCCAGACCTTCTTGCCGAAGACGCTGTCGGGGTCTCGCCCACAACCTGTTCGGGCAACAACATCCGACCACTTGATACTGGACTCGTGACGCCCCCTCCAAAATGCTGCGATAACTGCCTTCTGCTTCTCGCCGGAAAATACCTTGGGCATCGTCATGTGATGCAGCTTGAGCTCGCCCTTGCGCTCATCAAACCATTCATCGGGCTCGCACCTGTCTGCGGGCACGCCGCGCAGCAAGCGGTTCATAACATCGCGGTCGCAAACGACACCATCGGCGTCGGAGATCAGAAGAGCGTCGAGTCCGCACCGTTGGTGGCCATTCGGCAACCCTCCGTCTAGATCGCTGGCGGTGATCACGATGCCGTGCCCCGAGCGTGCAGCATCGAACATCTGCTTTCGCCAATCGGCAGCGCATTGCAAGAGGCGGCGCGCTATGTAGATCGGTGCAAACTGGTGCGTGCGCCCGACACGGACGTCGCCCAGATGCCAGAGGTGGCCATCGATGATGTCGCGCCTGCGCGCGCGGTGGGCGTTCTCGATGTCGAGGATCTCGGCAATCGCATCCAGCCACGCATCGACGTTGAAGGCGTACGTGGAAATGTCTTCGAGCGGCCGAGTCAGAAATCGCCGCGGATACGCAGGGCTGCGGTAGGTGTAGATCCCATGTTCCTCGTCGACAGCCACCTCGACTTCTTCTTCGGCGTTGAGAACCGGTACGAGGATCGTCGTCTGGTAGCCCTGCCGGATGATCCAGCGTTGTGCCGCGAACTGCTCTGCGCAGCCGCGAAACTCATCTGCGAGGACGTTCGCGTCTACGCTGCGCGCTTGCTCAAGGCAGGCCAGGAACTCAGCATGCGGGTTCATGGCGACCTCAGTATTGGTGCGCGCAGTCCAGGCGCATCAGCTGGGCGAATACGAGTTCGCTGTCGTCCTTCGTCAGGCGACCGTCGGCGAAGCCGTTCGGCGCGGTGATCTGAACCGACACGGTGTGTGCCTTTCGATGAAGCGTCTTGGCGACGCGCATCGTCAGCTTGACCCTCTGGACGACGTATCCGGTGAGATCCAGAAGGGAGTGAACTTCGCGGGCGACGACGTAGATGTTGCGCTCCTCGAATCGATGGCGATGGATCGTCAACGGGTTCTCGATTCGGCGCTCCACGGTCCTACCGCGCACGCTCACTTGCCGCAATTCCGGCTTGGCGACGACGAGTTGTCGGATCTCGATGCCATCGATACCGTCAATGCGATCCGTCTTGAAGCGCTTCAGCATTGCGGGAGTGCTGAAGCCCATCAGGTCAAACTCGCGCATCGGCATTGAGCGGATGTCGCCACTGCCGCCGAGCACGATGTCACGGAAGATTTTTGCCAACTCGGGCCGAACTTCGAGATCATCGCAAAACACCGAGAGCTCGCCTTTGCCCGTGTGCCAGGAGTAGCGGACGTCTGTAACCGCCGGCGATTCGATGTCCTGGACCTCGCCATCGGCGATTCGCTGGTAGTGAACCTCCTTGCCGTTGAACTTCGCCGTCAGCGTGTAGAGCGTGACCGGGTTGCCCGCCTTTGTTGTGTCGCGATGCTCGAAGTGCTCGATGAGAATGTCGTCTGGTTTGATTTTTGGGAAGAGTTCTGTGAGGCGCTGCCGCAGTGCCTGCTCGGCAACTTCCGGAAGCGCGGGCTGGGCGCCCTTGGGGCCGATGTAGTGGCTGGAGTACCTGTCGCTCTGCGACTGCTGCAACATCCCCTGCTGGGTCTCGGCGTGATCGAAGCGACTGTCGCCAGCGTCATCGACGGCGGGAAACTCCTGGCGGAGATAGAGGTAGAGCGCGCGGCTAACCTTGTCGGTGGGCGCGCTGAGAATTGCGGCGTCCTGCGGATCGCTCGTATCGAGCAACGTAGCGACGGCGAGCGTGCCGTACTCGTCGCACAGCAGGTTAACGCGTTCAGCCGCGCGCTCGATGCGAACGTGGTCGGCGTGGCCGATCTCTGCGACGACCGCAAAGACGGCGTTGCGGGACGGAATCGGCAACGATCCCTTGGCGTCTTCAGTTAGTTCTCGCAGCGGGGTCAGCGTCGAGCCGAGCACGCCCTCGACAAGCGCTCGCAGCAAAAGCGGGCGGTGAACCTTGCGGGTAAGCATGATGAAATTCTCGAGGTGGGGAAGAAGTTCTGGTCCCTTGTCCTTGCCCTTTGGACCCGACCGCTTGACGGACTGCTCGGCGGCAGCCTTCTTGCGAGTTGGCTTCGCATCTTGTTGTTTGACTGCCGTCATTCGAACTACTCCTTCGCCAAAAGTGCGCGATTGCGCGTGTTGTTAATTCATCCGTCCAAAAAATGCCGACACGAAGTCGGCTGCGTGTGTCACAGGATCTGTCAGCTGATGAGGCCGCCCGTCTTGAGAAGGCCATAGCGTTCCATCCTCACCGCGGCAAACCGGGGCGTGACGTTGAAGCGTTTGGCGACCGCGCGCTTGAGCGTCTCAAGGTAGAAGAAGCCAAAGTCACCCTCGGTATGCAGCGTCAGACCAATGCCCGGGTAGTCAGGATCAAGTGACGGGCCGCGAACAATCTTTACGTCGTTCTCCGGGGCCAATTCTTCAACTACGGCATACAGGCGCTGGCGCGGCACCAAGAGCGAGCCCATGAATTCATTGGCGCGCAACTCGGCGAAGTACTCCTCACCCCGAGCACTAGGCGCCGCACCATCTGTAGCAACCGTTGACTTCGCGAGATGGTCGCCGTCGCGCGTGGTAGTGCGATAGACCTTGCGCGCACCGTCATCGATGGCGTCGAACAGGCCCGGACCACGGCTGGCATCAACAATCCACCCGGGGCTGTCAAAGACCGCATGTCCGATTTCATGGGCAAGGGTGCTCAACACGAGTTCCTCGCTGGCGCCGTCGCCTACTGGTGAGACTGAAACCATCGCGGTGTCCGGCACCCCGGGGTCGTACTCGCAAATCCCCAGGACCGGGTTGCCGCTCTCATCGTGAACCGTGTTTTGGGTATCGACCGCCAGATCGAACGCGACGCCATTGATCTTCAGGCGCGAGACGTCGCACAACAGCGCCAGTGAAAGCGCATCAACGGCCGGTCCGACGAGTTGCTGCCGCGCCATCAACGCGATGGCTTCGACTTCTGAATGCTTGATGAAACGGGGACGCTTACGGTCGCAATGCCGGTAGTCCAATGTCAGTGCCGGCATTCACTTGTTCTCCGTGCCTTGTCTGCGGTACATGCGGACCAGGTCGCCGACGTTTTCGCGCATGTCGGGTGGCAGGCGGCTGGCCTCGACGAAAGCGTCGTCCACATTGAGGCCGAGTTGCTCGGCAGCCTTGCGGATCAACTCGTCCTTGGGGGGCTTCTCCAGCTCCCGCTCAATGCGAGACCAATACGCGGGGGAGATATCCAGCAGCTTGGCGAAGTCGTTGAGCTGGATGTCCTTCTCTTCGCGCTTCTTACGGATGTACGCGCCGAATGCCATGTTTGTGACCTGATTGCGTGATTGGTTAATTTGGGTCAATCATAACGGGTGGCTGGATGTTGGTCAACTGTTTACTAAACGCGCAATTTGGTTGTCTGATTGCCCGGAATTGCCATCCGCTTCGGAAGTTCGGTCACATCATCTGTGACGGTTGCAATTCCCCGGAGCCGTCATGAAGAACCTCAAACTCGCCTCTCCCTCGGAGATGGTCCCCAGCGCCCGCGCAGGCGAAATCACCACGATCCTTGCGGCGGCCATCGTCCGCGCCCAAGTCACCGACGAGCCACGCCATAGCGAAGTTCGGCTTGGCTTCTTGCCCAACCAGAGCGTTCATACAACCCCCTATCAACAGGAGAAGTTGTGATGAACGAGAAGCAAGCGTCCGTAGCTGCGCGGATCACCGAACTGTCCTGCCTGCCAATGGCAGAACTCTGGACCGTGTGGGATCGGTACTTCCCCCGCCGGCCGGACTACCCGAACCGCACCCACGTCGAGTCCCGCATTGCCTACAAGCTGCAAGAAGAGGTCTTTGGCGGGCTGGCGCCCGAGATCAAGCAGCGGCTTGAAGCCATCGGCGCAAAGCATTCCAAGATCAAGCTTCGCGCCGCTCCACGCGAGTTCGAGTTCGCGCCAGGCACCGTCCTGCTGCGCGAATGGGGCGAGCGAGAACACCGGGTGACGGTCACCGCCGAGGGGCTGTTCGAGTACGAGGGACAGTCCTTCAAGAGCCTGACCTCCGTGGCCCGTCAGATCACCGGATCGCATCGGTCTGGGCCGATGTTCTTCGGACTGGGCAAGGGAGGTGCGCGATGAACGAGATCGCCGCAACACGCACCCGCAAGCGCTGCGCGGTGTATTGCCGGGTGTCTTCCGACGAACGCCTCGACCAGGAATTCAACTCCATCGATGCTCAGAAAGAGGCGGGCCAGGCTTACATCGCCAGCCAGCGCGCCGAGGGCTGGATCCCGGTGGCCGATGACTACGACGACCCCGGCTACTCCGGTGGGAACACCGATCGGCCTGGGCTGAAGCGATTGATGGCTGACATCGAGCGCGGCCAGATCGACATCGTCGTGGTCTACAAGATCGACCGCCTGACCCGCAGCCTCGCCGACTTCGCAAAGATGGTCGAGATCTTCGACCAGCATGGAGTGAGCTTCAGCGCGGTCACCCAGCAGATCAACTCCGCGACCTCGATGGGGAGGCTGATGCTGAACGTGCTGCTGTCCTTCGCACAGTTCGAGCGCGAGGTCACCGGCGAGCGCATCCGCGACAAGATCGCAGCGGCCAAACGCAAAGGGATGTGGATGGGCGGCGTCCCGCCCCTGGGCTACGACGTCGACAACCGGCACCTGGTCATCAACGAAAGCGAGGCGCCAGTCGTGCGCCGAATCTTCGAGGAAATGCTGACCATCGGCTCACCGACACAGATCGCCGCCAACCTGACTGCAGAGGGAATCACGACGAAGGCGTGGACGACCCAGGAGGGACAGACCCGTAGCGGCGCGCGCATCGACAAGAAGTACCTGCACAAGCTGCTGCGCAACCGCATCTACCTTGGAGAGTTGTCCCACAAGGGAAATTGGTATCCGGGCGCGCATCCGCCGATCATCGATGCGGCCCTGTGGAAGAAGGTCCACAGCGTATTGGCCCGCGATGGACATGCGCGGTCGGTGGAGACCAAGATCCGGTCGCGCACCGATGCCTTGCTTCGCGGCCTTCTGTATGCCCCCTCGGGCGAGCGCATGTACCCGACCTACTCGCGCAAGAACGGTCGCAAGTACTTTTACTATGTCTCCAAGTCCGAGAGCCGATTCGGCGCGCCGGGCAAGGGCTATGACCGCTTGCCAGCGCCGGAGATCGAGGCAGCGGTCGTGGCGCAGATCCGGACGGTCCTCACCAGCCCGGAATCCATTGCATCGGTGGTATGCCACATCCAGCGCACCGGCGCGCAGGTAGACGAGGCCACGACGGTGATGGCGATGGGCCGGCTGAACGATGTGTGGGATCAGTTGTTCCCGGTCGAGCGCCACCGAATTGCCAACCTCATGATTGAGCGCATCGACCTTGTCCACGTCGGCGAGGTGCAGGGCATCAAGGTGAAGTGGCGGGAACTGGGATGGGACGCCCTGATCGGTGAATTCGCCCCGAGGGAGATCGGCGCCGAACTCTTGGAGATGGAGGCCTGATGGACGACTCCCTGGAAACCTTTGTGCCGCTGACTTTCCGCCGCCGGGGCTCTCGACGGGTAGCCGCCGACGATCGGGACGTTCACGACGTCACCTTGTTGGAGGGAATCGCGCGCGGCTTCTACTGGCAGCACCTTGTCGACAGCGGCACTATGAAGAGCGGCTCGGACATCGCTCGGGCAGAAGGGCTGCATCCCTCGGTGCCCAACGAGCTTATGCGTCTGACCCTGCTCGCGCCTGACATCCTGGACGCGCTGATGTCGGGACGGCAACCGCGTCGAATGAACCTGATCTGGTTCCAGCGCAACCCTCTGCCTGTGGATTGGGAAGCTCAGCGGCAGATCGTGCGGCGATTCGAGGAGGCGGCATGAGCAAGAAACACCGGGGTCGATTCAAGGGCGATCCGGTCACTTACCAACTTCCGAATCCGGCTGGCGGCGTGCGACTGGAGACCTTCGTACCCTGGACCCTGGTGAAGCGGGGGATCAAGAAGCAGGCCATCACGCCGTTTGATGCCCCGCAGCAATTCCTGTCGGAGGCAACGAGGGAGCGCGAAGCTCGGGCCACGGCGCAGGACACTTCGCTGATGCGGGCGCTCGGGTTGGCGCACCACTGGAAACGCCTACTGGACGAGCAGCGAGCCGCGTCGGTGGCCGAAATCGCGCAAGCCGAAGCGATGGACGTGACGCAGGTTCGTCGATTGCTGCGCCTGACCCTGCTGGCACCGGAGGTGTTGGGAATCCTGACTAATTCGCCTGGTGTCGTGCTGGAGACGGTAATGCGCCGCCCGTGGCCTAGCTGTTGGGCGTCCCAGAAACGTGGATTCTCCGAAAAATTACAAGAATGAACTGCCTCTTTCGACACAAATTTGCATACGATCAATGTATTCACCGTCATCAATGCAGCGTGAGCGGCCCCTAGCCGGCATCAATTCAGGCGGCCGTTGTCCATGAGAAAGCAGACGTCAGCTCGAGTCTGCTTGCTACGAGCTCATACCGATCCAGCAAATCCAGGGTAGTTTGGAGTACATCCGCCATTCCCAACCGCTTAGTCGAACAGGAATTACCACCTCCCGGCGTCTTGCTCTTGATCATCTAGCAACTGCTGATCTCTGTTTGCAGTTGCCGTGCGAATCATTTCGAATGCCCACTGAACCACGCGCGCACGTCCATGGTTTTTTAGGGGCTCCATCAAGTTGATCAAGCGGTTATAGAAGGGCGCAGGAGATCCCGACCACATGAACGTGTTCAGCCCTGCACTCAGCGAGGACAACACTGCCTCACTGTCTCCTGCCTCATTCAAGAGCATCATCACTGCATCAGATAGCCGCGGTGGACTTGCTTCGAATTGTATTAGCTGGACCAAGTCGGCCACCAACTGTGGGGCACTATCCGGGGCTTCTAAACACCATTGCCTGAGCAACTCAAGCGGCAAGTGTGATGCGGGTATCCGCTGAAATTCTCGGTGTCCGATCGGATCCCGAAGGCTGGCCGCTAGCCGCCATCGTCCAAGCCGATCCCCTGTTGTCAGGGCGTTTTTCAGCACGGGCCAACACGATGCTCCCTGCTGCGCAAGCAGAACCTCAAACATGTTCTGCACAAAAATGTGATTCAAGTCCCCATCCGTCACGATCGCTTCGACAAGCTCGGCCGCGATGTGGCGTCCTAAGTCAGGGGAATCTGGAATTAGGCGCTTGGCAACTGTTTCGAAGATATGCAAATCCAGTTGACGCCTCGACTTAGCCAACAATCCCTTTAATGACAGCAGCTCCGTAAACTCGGCTGTAAGCTCCGACGCGTGATCCGGTTGCCCGTGACTGCGCATGAATAGAATATCAAGCGCCACCCAAGCTCCCTCGGTGCCCGTCGAAGCGAGTGCACGACTCAGCGCCACTAAGACAGAGTTCGACACATCGGACATGGCCTGTCCGTATGAAAGCCCATAGAGCTGATCCGGCTCGATAGAGCGACCATTAATCAACCCGGTCAGCACCTCAATGCGCGCATCACTAAGCTTGATTCCACGGGCAATGGAGGGCAAGAACTTTGAATACTCCGAGTGACCAGCCAAGAACTCAAAAAGCCGATCGCATGCCGGCGGTTCCGCGTTATCCAAACCGGACATCCAGCCAGCCAACAGTAAGGCATTTCGCCTTTCGCGCGTGATGTTCGAAAATCGTGACAGCAGGCGTTCAAGCAGCTCCCCCGAAAAGGCGCTTCCCAACGCGAGGCCTCGGCCAAAGCTAAATGCCTGACGCTGCCCACCCTCCATAATTAATTGAAAGAGGTCGAATTTCTCTTTCCATGCCCGACCGCATTCGAGGCCAAGTTGTTCGGCTCGTTGTGCTGCGATGTCGGCCCACGAACCTTGCTCAGATTCTTCGTGCTCAAAGGGCGCCTCTGTCACGATTAAGCGAATTTTCTCGGGTAGTTGAGTGGGAGTGAGCAAGTCGATCCACCGTCGAATTCGTTGCTCTGCCTCGGGCGGAGTACTGGATAGGTCATACCGTAGCACGCCCCTGACAGCGTCAAGGGCTTCTGGCCAGACCGGCCCGTGCGCTTCTACAACTTGGCGCAGAGCCGCTTCGACATCATCAATTCGTCCAATTCTTGTAAGACCCCGAATATGGCTGGCAATGGTCCGCGCGGCCAATTGAGAAAGTGGCGATTCCGAGACAACCATGGCAGAAAGTTCGCCGAGACAGCACTGCCAGTAGTCGAAGACTTCTTGCCAGAGTTTGGGTCGATACTCCTTCAAAGGGCCGCTGCTACCTTGTGACCTCCCGCCGGCTGTGCCAATGAAGTTGTCCGTCGTAAGCGCCTTGTCCAGCGCTTCGACTGCGATTCGTCGAAGGGCCATGTCATCACTTCTCGCCATGCGAAAAAGCTCTGACTGGCGCAGAGATAGCGGAGCCTGGGTTCCCGAAAGAAGCACAGTGAATAACCGAGACAAGACGCCTGTGGCGTTATTCGAGTAGTTCTCGTTTTCTGCAATGGCAAGCTGAGCCAAGCAAGCAATAGACGCAGAGAAGGTTCGTTCCCAGAAAGCTAGTTTTTCCAAGGCCCAAACGATGTTTCGCCTAGGGGCACCTTCGATAGACTTGAGGGCATCGACGTTCTGGCCATCGAGGGCTCGTGTCAGACCCGAAATTGCCGCCTCTGGATTCACCTCTGCAATAGCGCGAAAGAGCTGCGAACCCAGATCAGAAGTCAGCACCTTCGCTTGGCCAAAAGGGCCAGAAGCCCCGCAAAGGCCCTTTGCAACTTCCGCAAGCGATGGCACGAAGTCGAGCATTCGGAGACGCGCACAGAACGCTTGTGAAAGTGCATCAGGGAAATCCAAGGTAACGATGGCTTCGGCCCGCTCTGGAGCGCATCTTTCCCACCAATCCGCAGCTAGTCGGATCGCTAGCGGACGTGGGCGTACTTGAACAATTCGCCCGTAACGTGTGAGCGCACCGCTTTTTACGAACTCAACGAGCTCTGCGTAGAAGTCTTCAGTGGAAACGTCCGGACAAAAGGTAGTCCGCACAAATTCTCGCTCATGTGCCATCTCGCCTTCGATCCCGACAGACTCGAAAAGCGCACAAGCTGCAATTACTTTCGCAGCTTTTGAGTCGGGCGCTACTGGCCGTCCATAGGCTTTCGCTAGGATCTGCGGCGTAATTCTCGCTGTGAGCGGAGCGCCGTTAAGGCGGGCCTCTGCCATCCGAAGTGCCATCAGCGGATATCCTTGAGCCAACTCCCGCGCGATGAAACCGCAATCCTCTCCGCTCAACGTCGCAAAGGTAAGAGCCAAAATCGCTTCGATTAGCTCGTCGGATGCGGGTAGTACCGTCAGAACGCTGGTTTGTGTTCCAACATAGGCAGTCTCAACAGCGTCATTGCCAATCGTGATGATTGAGAGTCGGCTGTCACTTCGAAGTATCTCGTCCGTCAATCGCTCGTGCAATTCGATCGGGCAGTCATCGACGATCACTAAGCCGGCGCAATTAAGGCGCCTCCACTCGAGAAGAACGCGCTCCACATCGGGGTGTTTGGCCAATTGTAGATAGCAGAACGAGCTGGACAAGCGGGCTTGGTCAGGGTCTGTAGCTGCATCCTTGGGCGGGCGGAAGGCCTCCAGCAAAAGCCGAGTCTTCCCAAGACCTGAGGCACCTAACAGACGCGTGACCTTTCGAGATCCATTGCTTGCGGCTTTTAACCCCGCTATGACCCTTTGCCGCGCCTCGTCCTCTTGCACAAAGACTGATTCGTTCCCGGGATAGCCGGCCAGTTCGCCCCAGGTCAGTGCAGCAGCACCGCCTCGGCGTAGGAACCCAAAGACCTTGGAGACGGCCGCAGGGTACTTGTTGGTCCAAGTCGCAATGTCGTTTGCATCGTAGATCCGGACCGTCGGCTTCGCAACGAGCGTCAACCCCTCCTTGCGGGCAGCACCAACGATGGCCTGCTCAAACTTTATGATTCTTACCCTCTTGGACTTTTCGACGCAGTCGCGTCCGAGGAACAGGGCGTATACCCCATTTGCCTCGACCAATGCGCGCACTTCGGATTTAAGGCGGCCTGCCTTGTCTAAGACCTCGGCTTCGCAATCGGCCGGTGCCATCTCTGTAGCCTTAGCCTGAAATCCGACGAGTCGCGAAGGGAGCCAGTCAGTCGATTCCGGGCCGTCCGTCCATTTCGCCTGACCATCGATACCACCGTCGGGAATGTAAATAGAAAGAGGTACTCGGCTGTCGTACTTATGAATGCTGTGAGCGGACAGTTCCAGGTTGATCAACTGATAAAGTAGTTCAACAAGCTGCGTATCGCGCAATAGCTTGATGTCGTCGTTGCGAACTTGAAGTGGTGATAACACGCAATCCTCCCTGCTTGCTCAAATTGTCGGGCATACCAATAGCTGCTCGCCACCCCGCTTACAGCTGGGAGCGGAAACCAGAGCATTGCGCTACAAGCGACCGCAACCAGCCTTTTCTAACCTTTCAGCCGGCGCGTGCTCGCGATCACTCTAGCTGACAATTGCCCCTACAGAAGCACAGATAAACTTTTCTGCGGTCGCCGTATCTACAGGAGTTGCCAACAACAACCGACCGCCTCTAACCCATTGACGGCAATGGAAGTGGCCTCGAGAACGCTCTCGAGACCACCAGAGAAAACCGAGAACAGAGACGCCTGGACGGAGGCGAGAACGCCGAGTTTGGGGCGGTCACGCTCGCGAGGCAACCATGCGTTTCAGGGGGAAGGGGCAAAAAAAATCCCAACCGGATAAGGGTTGGGATTTTGAGTATTGGTGGAGCCGGCGGGAATCGAACCCGCGTCCGCAAGACTTCCATGAACAGTTCTACATGCTTAGTCGGTTAACTTGGATCTCGTTGTCGCCTTAGCCAGCCGACAGGCCGGGCAACAACCAGT
>Ga0214917_10004895_pt1 | contig 14587 bp, 16 predicted proteins | sample LL_1208_BB_MetaG_FD_177983 | JGI IMG/M metagenome (GOLD analysis project Ga0214917, IMG submission 177983) | Freshwater microbial communities from Lake Lanier, Atlanta, Georgia, United States - LL_1208_BB | ecosystem: Environmental > Aquatic > Freshwater > Lake | place: USA: Georgia | collected... | reverse complement strand
AAGACTTATCTTACATTTCTTATTATTAAGAATACCTTTTTACAATTCAAAAAATCAATGGTTGCGTGATTGCAGGCTTAAAGCATCCTTAAAAATGGTAAGTCTTGTTTTTATAGTCAAGACCTTCTAAGCTCAACAGTATTATAAAAAAAGGAAAAACAGTATGAAAAAAATATACTTATTGCTTTTACTTGCGCCATGCTTTGCAAAAGCAGAAATTATGACCAAAAAAACAAGCCAATCGTTTCTTTTTACTCGTCCGATTTTTAATAATATCCCTGCCTTTACCAGTCTTTGGCACGATTCATGGTTTGATAAAGAGAAAAAAAATGCACTTCACGCAAGTGTACAATATCAGCATTCTTTTAATTCAGACAAACTTAAGCAATATTTTTTAATGGAAGACCGCGATGCTCTTAAAATACGAGGAACTGCGCACGCAAACTATGCAAATCTTGATACAGACATTCGTGCACAATGGTTAGGTCTGCCTACAGATTTTGAAGGTACTTTAACCATTAAACCGGAACAGTCACAATTTTGTGTCAATATCAGTGGAAGAAGATCATTGCCTAAACTACTTAATAGCTCTTTCTTTGAAAACATGTGGCTCTTTTTTGATGCTCCTGTTGTAATAGTGCGTAATACTTTAAATTTTAAACAAGAAGCTGTTTCTGGTGCAGCAGCAGCAACGGTTGCAGTCAGAGACATTGAAACTGCGTTTAATAACAGTGACTGGAATTACCAAAAAATAAAAACTACAAAACGCTCAACAACTAACTTAGGTCACCTTCGTGTTGGATTCGGGACAACGTTTATTGCCGACGGACAAAAACTCGTTGCGACTTATTCAGCACTTTCTATTCCAACAGCAAAGACACAAAACAATCAATATATGTTCCAACCGCAAGTTGGTTTTAATGGACATTGGGCTATGGTTTGGGGCATACAAATGCAACTTCCTGTAACTCGCCAAACCGATCAAAATGCAACCTGCTTATTTTTAGAACTTGAAAATACCTGCTTAATTCGTAATGACCAGTACCGTACTTTTGATTTAAAAAACAAAGAATTCAGTAGGTTTTTATTACTGCGCCAAAAAGATCAAACAACCAATACCACAACACCCGGCGTTAACATTTTAACACAAAGCGTTCGAGCATCGGCTTATGCATTAATCGATGCTTGTGCTGGGGTTCGTTTTAATGTTGGTTATGCACAAGCAGAATTAGGATTTGGAGCATGGGGCCATAACAAAGAATCGATTCGCCTTAACAAACCCTGGAAAGAAACGTATGGTATTGCCGGAACAACAACCAATACATCCGCAAGCGCAAGTACCATAAAAACATTAGCTGCTAACGATGCTGTCTTTACACCAATAAAAGAAACCGATTTAGATTTCACTTCGGCTTCAAGTTTGGCAACAGTTGTATATCGTGCCCATGCTTCCTTGGGAGCACGTGGACGGGGTCAAGATTCAAATGCATTATTTGGATGCGGAGCATTTGTAGAAATACCGCGCAATAAAACAACTGCTTTTAGCCAATGGGGTGTATGGGTCAAAGCTGGTGGGGCCTTCTGAGCGCCTTACGCAGGCGTTGCGGTAAAGGCGGTTATCACCAACCACCTTTACAATCCAGGTGCCAGGGCAAGCCCTTGGAACCCGACGCTCAGAATGTCCTATTCGCCTTTGCTGCGCACGGCTGCAAACGGCCACCGAGCTGGGTAAGTTAAATCATTATTAAAAAATATCAACCGCATGTCATCAAGAGCGAAGCGTTCCACCGTCGCCAAGGCTATGGCGAACGAGCCTATGAAAGCTGAGCGTACTTGTCCGCCGTAGTTTTACTTAAAGTCCGCAGTAGTTTTAACGAAGGTGGAACGTAGACTGGAGGGATCCAGGATGATAAAATAGAAAGACAAATCACTTTATTTTTGTTATTTTTATTGCATGAAAATCCATGTATTAAATCCACAAGAAGCGCAAAAAATTGCTGCCGGTGAAGTAGTAGAACGCCCAGCTAATATTATTAAAGAGCTGCTTGAAAACAGTTTAGATGCTGGGGCAACGCATATCACGCTCACGGTAAAAGATGGCGGCAAGACCTTTATTCAGATTATTGACAATGGTTCAGGAATGTCACCTAATGATGCACTGATTTGTTGCCATCGACACACTACCAGTAAAATAGATTCGGTAGATCAATTAGAATCAATTACTACCTTTGGATTTCGTGGTGAAGCTTTAGCAAGTATTTGCTCTATTGCAAAGGTTACCTTAACTACCAAAACTGCTGATTCACTTGAAGGTACGCAACTTTTTATTGAACACACCAAAGTACAAACAAACCGTGTTGTAGCGTGTCAAACAGGAACAACGATAACTATCGATGATATTTTTTATAATGTTCCGGCTCGTAAAAAATTTTTAAAAAGCACACAAACCGAATGGAACCATTGCCTTACGTTATTTAAAGCTTTTGCTTTAGAACGGCCGGATGTTCACTTTAGTTTAAAACATGATGATGCACTGATTTACCATTGCCCGCCAGTCACAACCTTACAAGAACGTATTACACAATTGTTTGAAGCGCCATTGACCACAGCAGTTATTCCACTTATTACCTATAATCAAGATGATGTAACCGTAACAGGAGCAATTACCACACAGCAGTATGCACGTTATGATAGAGGTGGCATCTTCTTTTTTGTAAATCATCGATGGATCAAAAATTACCAACTGATGCAAGCAGTTACCAAAGGGTATTTGAATATATTACCATCCGGTCGCTATCCAGCTGGGGTAATTTCTCTTACGGTCAATCCAAAAACAGTTGACATTAACGTGCACCCTAAAAAAGAAGAGGTTCAATTTTTGCATCCTAAAAAAGTTCAAGATGCAATCACCCATACCGTCAAAACAACCCTTGAACAGAACCTTTCACAACAGCTCAAGCGACCTGTCACTTTTGCAACAACAACTGAACATTTTACGCCAACTTTTGAAAAACCTTTTTTTATAATACCCGAAGTAGCACATAATCAATCAATGACTTATCAGACAAGCACAGCTGGCGATATCAGTAAACTGTTAACCCCTTTTGCCGAACCTTTTGATGATGCCGAGCCGTTTAGTTATCCAGATGAAAAAAAAGAGCAACAAGCGGTTGAACAGTTTGCGCATTGCATAGGGCATTACCACAATACGTATCTATTACTTGAACATAAAGATGGTCTTTTATTTGTTGACCAACATGCAGCACATGAACGAATTTTATATGAAAAATTTGGACAGAACTTTGAAAACTTAGCAAAAATTAATCTGCTCTTTCCGCTTACTTTAACGTATAACCAAGAAACAATAGAACTACTGGCAAACCATTTCGATCTTTTTAAAGAGCATGGAATTGAACTGGAACAAACCGGCAAAAATCAATTGAATATCACTGCCGTGCCGGTATTTTTAAATAATCAGCCAATCAATGAACTGATAGAAGAAACTATTGGGTTAATTAAAGAGCTACAAGGTATTAACTCTGTAGAATTTCATAAAATTATTACAGAAAAATTGCGTGCCCAAATGGCTTGCAAAGCTGCAATCAAAGCTGGTTACCCTTTAACTAAAGAAACTATTGACCAACTTTTAACAGATCTTGAAGCCACCAACAATCGCTTTACCTGCCCCCATGGCAGACCAACAACCTGGCTTTTGCCCTTAAACGATATTGAACGAAAATTCAAAAGAAAACTGTAAGCTTAGTTTGTTTTAAAATAAGCTCCCCATCAATTTATTCTTGTTTTTCAAAGCTTTTTTTTGCTACATTTTTAATAAGGTTAATGGTTACAAAATAAGTTTAAAAAAAGAGGTTTTCATGAAATTTTTTAAAATAAGTTTATTATTAAGTATAGGGTTTATTAGTTTTAATACGGTACCAACAAGTGTACTTTTAGACACAGGAAATCCTGAACTAGAAAGAATGGCAATGGATGGGGTGGGCGCAACTCGAACAACAGCGATTCTTCCAGGTGTTGCAACTCCAAAAACAGCGATACTTCCTGGAATGCCAACTCCGCAAGTAATGTCAGGGATAGCACAACAAACTATGGACTTAAGACCTGCAGCAACTACCATGCAAAATGCATTAGCAATTGATACAAATCTTCAAACATTTGCTAAAAATTTACGCGAAAAAATGAGAGTTCAAATAACTACTCTTGAACAAGCTGCTGCGCAAGAGTGTGTTAAAGCATTCGCTGATTACATTGTCAAAAACTACGGTCAAATGGTTGCAAAAGCGCTCGTTAATCAGATGTTCCCATCAGCTTCAAAAGTGGCTACTCCTTCAGCCTCAGAAAGAACAACGGCTCAAACATTACTCAATACGTTAACTGTAACACTTGGCCAAGGAATGAAAGATGATATAGTTGCAGAACTTAAAAATAGATTCTACGCAAACCCTATGCAGATGTTGCGTTCAAAATAAATAAGTTAAAAAAAGGAGCTTATAATGAAGAATTTAAAAAAAATAATGTTTGGTCTTAGCTTACTTCTAGTTTCAGGTGCTTTTGCAGAATCTTTACCAGAAAAAGTAGTTACTAAAATTGTAGAAAACGAAAAGAAAAAAATTGAAGAAGAAATTAGACAAGAAACAACAAAAGTTAACAAAGAAACAAGTCAAACATGGGCGGCATGGTTAATAAGCATGCTTGGTCTTGATAGAGCAGAAGAAGTTGCTAAAGTAATTGATTTTGCTTCTACAGAAGCAAAAAAAGAAATTAGTCCCGCAGCTGCAAAAAAAGAGGCTGAAGAAAAGAAAAAAAATAAATAATATTATTTAAACAAGGAGAGTGTAGTATGAATTCCATTAAAAAAGTGTTGGTTGTAATGGTATCTTTGCACTCAATATTTGGATCTTTTTCAATCCATCCTGCCCAAGTAGCAGAAAATGCTCAAGAATTACAGAAACTCCGAGCAACAAAAGCACAAAGAATAAAAACTAGGGAAGTATTAAAAGAGCTCTACGATGAGCCAGAAGGCTTTTTAAGTGCTTGCGCAACACTACTTTTAAAAACAGCTCGTACTGAAGAACGAGCCCAAGCACTAATCAATTTATGTAAGTTATTAAAAGAAAATCCTTACATGAATTTGCAGCCTCTTTTTACTCTTCTTGAAAGCACTGATACTGATACGTTAAAAAGAATCTTTAGTAAGCTTTCTGAATAACCATAAATTAAACAGTTATATAAAACTAATTTTTTAAAACTATTACTGCTTCCCTTTTTAATAGTTTTAAAAAATTAGTTTTATTTTAATTGTTTATAGACAGAAATCATACCAAGTAGCATTAATGGAGCTGTCAAAGCTGAAGCTACAAACTGAGAAAATCCTTGAACTGGAATAAATAGAGCAACTTTTGCTAATAAAAACACAGCAAGAAGATTAAAAATCGCTACAAAAAAAGATATTGCGATAAAAAATCCTACAATACGGCCTAAATTCCCTGCTACAATTGCTTTACTTGCACCAAGAATCTCTAAAACCCCTTGTGATTTATCTACAAGGCAGATTTGAATAAATGCAAAATGCACCATATAAACCATAAAGATCATAGCTAAAAGAGTCGCTATAAAAAACAGTACTGATTCTGGCAGTGCAAACCAATGCAATAAAGTCAATCCACCCATGATTGCCAAAGCAAACCCAATTGTCATAGCAATAAGTGTTAATGTCGCACCCATAAAAATGAGGTAATCCGAAGGGGTAGAAATAAAATTCTGTAAACTTATTGTCCCTTTAGTTGCTGATTGAAAGCAAACTCTTACAAAACCAAGATGCAGATAAGTCAATAAAAGCAACATTAAAAGACCCATATAATTGCCTTTTAATGGATTATGTTTTTCACCTAATGCTTTTGCATAAGTTTTTACTGCTTCCCATGCTCCTTGAGCAGTTGGCTGGCTTTTCGCTGCTTCTTTAAGAGCTGCAACTTCTTCAAGATGCTTATGAGTGTTGTAATCAATCAATATACCTACAGAAGCAATTGCACCTGCAACAATAAGTAATATGAAATTTTGACGATATTGTTTTACCACGTCTGCAAGTGCAAGATGTATAGAAAGTGACTTTGCCATAGATTCTCTCCTTATAAAAAGTAACGTAAAAAGGGAAGCAATAGAGACTTATAACTTTCTTACTATTTAAAGCTCATTACAAAGATTTTTCAGAAGAACAAATAAAGAAGGTTTTCCCATAAGTTGTAATCCATAATTAATCATCACAATTGATGTGGTTGCTAAAAATAACGTAAAGAGCCCGATAATGAATGTTAGTAGCGTAACTCCAAGAACAATGGTACACAGGCCAAGAATTTTATTGATTTTCTGATCCATAAAATTTCCTTAAAATAAAACTCAATTATAAGAACTGTCCTTAGTAAACCTTAAAAAAATAGCTTTGGTCAATAAAAAAGTTGTATTTCAAAAAGACAACCCTTACACTAAAAAATAATATAAATAACTATAATAGGCTAATGCTCTATGAAAAAATTAATTATTGGTTGGCGAGAATGGTGCTCTCTTGAGAAACTCGGGATCAATCGTATTGAATTTAAGACTGACACAGGAGCGACTTTGTCTGCATTGCATGCAACCCATATCACTACATTCTTTAAAGATGCTGTTGAATATGTTCAGTTTGTAACGCAACCACTTAAAAAAAAAGACAGCCATTATATTACCTGTGTTGAACCTATTATTAAAAGAAAAGTTGTAACAAGTTCAAATGGCATGAAAGAAAAACGGATTGTAATTAGAACAATACTGACATTAGCAGGAAGAACCTGGCCTATTGATATCACCTTAACTAATCGAACAAAAATGACGTATCGAATGCTTTTAGGAAGACAAGCTATGAAACAAATTTTAATTAACCCGAAAAAATCATTCTTTCTAGGAAAATTACCAATCTCTTAACTCAAAGGTATTACTGTGAAAATTGTTTTGCTTGCAAGCAATCCAGAGCTTTTTTCTAATAAACGAATTATGCAAGCTGCAAAAGCTCGCGGCCATGAAATAGATTTTATCAATATAGAACATTGCTACATGAATATTTCCTCAGACAAACGGGAAATTCATTACCAAAAAGGTAAAATTTTAACCGAAGTTGATGCAGTTATTCCTCGACTAAAGCCTGCCATGACTTTCTATGGAAATGCGGTACTGCGTCAATTTGATTTAATGGGAGCATATTGTTTAAATAAACCAATAGCAATTAGCCGGTCCCGTGACAAATTACAAGCACTGCAAATTCTTTCAAAATATGGGATTGATATTCCAACCACTGGCTTTGCACATTCGCCACAAACCACTAAAGATTTAATCAAAATGGTTGGAGGAGCTCCTTTAATTATTAAATTACTTGAAGGCACACAAGGTCTTGGTGTGGTACTTGCCGAAACACAAAAAGCAAGTGAAAGCGTTATCAGAGCATTTAAATTGCTCAAAGCAAATATTTTAGTACAAGAATTTGTCAAAGAATCAGCAGGTACAGATTTGCGCTGTTTCGTAGTCGGAGACAAAGTAGTTGCGGCGGTAGAACGTCGTTCTTCTGATGGAGACTTTAGAGCAAATGTCCATTTAGGTGGAACTGCACATGTAACAAAAATTTCTGCACAAGAACGTAAAATTGCAATTAAAGCTGCAAAAGCAATGGGTCTTGAAGTTGCAGGGGTTGATATTTTACGTTCAAACACCGGACCTAAAGTGTTAGAGGTTAACTCTTCACCAGGCATTGAAGGGATTGAAAAAGCAACCAAAATTGATATTGCAAGTTTAATGATCCAACATGTGGAAAAAGAATTTGAAACACATTCTAAGAAAAAGTAACTCATGTTAAAAAAAATATTATCACTCTGCCTTTTAACTGTTTGTATATTGTCTGCAAAATTGTCTGATGCTGAAAAAATGGTTGCTCTTCATCATCTTAACCCCGCTATTAAAATACAATGTATGTATGCAACGTATGATAATTTTACCGGTCAGCCACTGTACCCCGTTCAATTTTATAACAAAGCATATTTACTTAAAGAAGTAGCAGAGCAAATTCATTTAATTCAAAAAGAATTAGAACAGCTAGGTCTAGGACTTTTAATTTGGGATGCGTTCAGGCCATTGCAAGGTCAACAGCAATTATGGAATGCTTGCCCAGATGATCGTTTTGTAGCTCCACCAAGCAAAGGTGGAAGACATACTCGCGGTACAACTATTGATTTAACACTGATTGATTTAAAAACAGGTAATCCACTTGATATGGGAACCGGTTTTGATGTCTTTATTGATCGCTCTGCAAGTGATTGCACTACGCTTTCAGAAATTGCTCTTGCTAACCGCAAACTTCTGCAAGACATCATGAAAAAATATGGTTTTACCGTTTTAAAAAGTGAATGGTGGCATTTTGACTATGAAAATGTTTTTGACTACCCAGTACTTGATGTCAGTTTTGAAGAACTTGCGTTGATTCGATAAAAGCTATTACTAAGTAGACACAAGAATTATTCATTATATGTTGGTAAACGGGAGCTAAATTCCAAATCGAACGCGTACTCATGTATCTATGTTTTGCATAATGGTTAAAAATTCTTATTGTATTGAAAGCAAAAGAACTTTGCGTATGAACTAAGCCAAATCTTATTGATGCAAGAACAGGAATTAAACCTTTACCGTTTAACAATCTATCCAACAATTGAGGACTGTAAGTATAAATTACTTCCTCAAGAAAAGGGCCGGTAAAGCAAATTTCTAGAGGTGAAGTCTGGGAAACCTCAGATAAAACATTTTTATCACCTACGCACCTGTCGTTGCCTAATAATTTTTCAGCTAATGTCGTACTTATTAATGAATAACAAGTAAATCTTACTCCAGCAGCTAGCTGTTTTAGAAGAGTGTGATGCGGTGCAATGTTATTTCCAATAGATAAATCTGATTTAATGATATCTAGGGGATTATGATTTAATACATCTGTTAATAATATTTTGCCTAAAAAGTAAGTCGCTATTAGATAGCAACTAAGTTTTACTGAAACAGCTAATTCTGATCTAAAAGTATTAGGGGCTTGAGCTTGTATTAATGTTAAAGTATTTTCGCGCGGTGCAAAACCTTCAGATAAGGCATCACCAAATTCTAATGATTGGATAATTTGACTTTGAGCAGCAATAAAACTGAAACATAATAATAACTTTTTAAACATATGACACACCCCATTTATGAAAATAATAACCAGACATAAGGGTACTTTTAATCATATGTAGTGTCAAAAGGGATAGAGTTTAAGCTTATTACCTCTATGATTTTTGTAAGCTCAAATAGTTTTTTAGGCTTAAAAAAAGCTCTTGCGGAAACTCATCCAAATCAAACCATTTCCACTGTTCACATTTATGCGGCTCTAAAAGTTGCGGCTGGTCATTACAGGTACCTTCAACAAACAAAGTAATATAATGTTTATTTTCAATTTCAAAAATATCATTAGTTACAACGGTTTGTTGTGCATTCAATAATGTCATACCAGTTTCTTCTTCTAGTTCTCGTGCAGCACATGCAACTGGTGTTTCTCCAAATTCTAGATGTCCACCAGGAGGCGCCCATTGATGCGCTCCATGAGCATTTTTACGTTTGCCCAATAAAATCTTTCCCTCTTTATTTTTTACTACAACCCCCACGCCAACTTTTACCATCTTTTCCATGCTTATTTTCCACTCATTTTTTTAAGCCGTTCAATCCGATTTTCTTCTGTTGGATGATCTGCAAATAATGTTCTTAAGAAAGCTCTAAAAAGATTAATTGCATTTTTATTGTCACTATCACTATTTTCCAATAATTTTCGTTTTTGTAAAGCTGCAATTGCCGCATCGAGATTTCCAGTTACTTTCAGGCCAAATTCATCTGCAAAATATTCACCTTGTCGAGAAAGATATTGCACAGCTGCTAAACCCGCAACAAGTAATCCTGCCATTTTACACGTTCTTAATAAAATGTACGGCGAACGATTAACAAGACCGTAGGCGCCATGCCCTACTGTTACCCCTGCTGCTGTTACCCATAATAGGTTTGGCAATATTCCTGTTGCCCATAAACGTGGATCATTAACATGTCCTAATTCGTGACACAGAATAAATTTAAGTTCTTCTGCAGACAATCTTTGCCGATTAATTACCGCATCGCTAAAAACGATTATATGCTTAATACCATCTGAGCTAAATTCAATCCGAGTTGCTCCTATCAATTTTTTTTCATTGTTAATAACTTCAATAGTAAAGTTTTTTGATAGCTCCTTAAAATCTTTTGATGCAAAAAATGGAATCAATTCAGGATACTCTTTTTCAATGTCTGGATGGCAAAACAAAGCGTGAGTAATAAAAAAGAGAGAAAGTGTAAACTTTTTCAACATAGTTTTTGTCCGTTCGGGGCTTTAGGGCAATAAGTTTTTCATGTTAGAGATAATAACTCAAGTACAACACAAGAGTACTTACAGCGCCAGATAAAAAACTGCCCCATGCGACATCAACAAAAGTCATAATCCAAGGCCAATCTTTTAAAGTTGCTTGATTGGTCAAATCATATGCTGCATAAGCAGTAAAGCCTAAAAATGCACCTCTTAAAAAAGTTTGTGTTAAAGAGAGTTGATAATTTTTTGCATCAAGTACAACAAAGAATATCAGTGCTACCGGATACATAAGATAAAAAAGAACTGCTGGCAAGTACGAAACCTGTAAAGCCATAAGATGGCCTATTTGTTCTAGATAAAAATTCTTTGCAAAAAAAATAATCCAAGGAACATCTATAAGAGATAAAAAAAATAATGATAAAAAATACAATTTCAGTAAAAAAACATAACTCATTCTTTCCCCTTTGTTATTATAAAAATAATACTTAACATAAAAAGATAGTTTTTCTAAAAGATATATTATTTAAAAATAAATGAGAAAATGCTTTAAATATACTGTCATTACCAGCTGAATCTTTAGCGAAAGCTGGCGTCCCCAAGGAGATTTGAACTCCTGTCTTCACCGTGAAAGGGTGACGTCCTGGACCGGGCTAGACGATGGGGACATATAAATCAAAGATAAGAAGGAATTACAGTTTACATTAATTGAGAACTTAATCCAGGTTTTTGCTTATTTTTCACCATATTTTCCGGTTACAGAAAACTGGTGAGCCGCGTTGGATTCGAACCAACGACCCACAGCTTAAAAGGCTGTTGCTCTACCGACTGAGCTAGCGGCTCGCTGAATAATTCAAAAACGTTATTCTAAGGTATAAATTAAGACGTTTTTTGTCAAGCAAGAAAAAATAATTTACTTACATTACAATAAATTAAAAGTCCCAAGATATCAATCAATGTAGTTAAAAAAGGCCCGGCTGAATAGGCTGGATCGATATTAAGCCGCTTTAAAACAACCGGAATCACGCTTCCAATCGACATAGACACAATAACAATAGAACTTAAAGCAAGGCTTACCACAAGGCTGCCTAAAATATTACCGCTGGTTACATAAACACGAGAAAAAGCCGTTATTCCCAAAATAAAAGCCATTGAAAAAGCAAGCAAGAGCTCTCTTTTAAAAAATCTTCTCATATTACTTTTATTAATTTCCCCTGAAGCCATCCCCTGAATAATAATAGCAGAAGTTTGACTACTTGCGTTGCCACCAGTACTAATCAGCATAGTAGTAAAAAGCATTAAAAAACCAGTTAATAGATCTTGATAATGCATCATAATAGAGCTAGAAAGGGATTGGGCAAGTAATAAAATAATCAATATATAACTGCGCTGATAGAGTAATTTAAAAAAAGGCATTTCAAAATAAGTACCCTTTACCGGTTCCATTGCAGACATACGATAAACGTCTTCAGACGCTTCTTCTTCAAGAACATCAATAACGGTTGAGCTGGGGATAATCCCTAAAAAATAATGATCTTTGCCCACAACTGGCGCGATGGTTAAATTGTAATGGACCATTTTTTTAGCAATTTGTTCCTGATCTTCATCAGCAAGGATAATAAATTCATTATCTTGCATAAATTCTTTAATGCGGGTTAACGGCTTTTGAAGCACTAGATCTTCTAATTTAATAAAGCCAACCAACTGTTTTTTGTCATTAATAATAAAAATGCGCTGGTGCAAGTCTCGTTTGACATCCAAACGCTGAATAAGTTCAATTCCCTTTTTAACCGAGAAATCTTCATGCAGCGCCAAAACTTCGGTATCCATAATCCCGCCGGCAGATTCTGGATCAAATTTTAAAAGTGAAAGAACCGCTTCACGGTCTTTTTTATGTAATAAATCAAGGTATTTTTTTAAATCATCATCTGAAAGATTTTCAAATAAATCGGTCATTTGATCAGTAGTTAAACAGTTAAGGGCATCAATACGGCTCATATCATTGAGTAAATCTAATGCTATAACCTGCATGCCTTCAGAAAGCTCTGCAAAAATGGCACATAATTTTTCACGGGGTAAGTTTTCTAAGATTTGCTTAAAATCTTCTTTTCGCAGCTCTGTAAGAAATTTTGCAATATCAGCAGGATGTAATTCTATAAAACTTTCCCACAAAAATTTACCTAATGGTGCTTCTTGCTTTTTTAAAGCTTCTAAATTTTGTCGAACCTCTTTTAAGAGCTTTTCTGGATTCATAACAAGCTCCCCCATATGTAATGAAGTTAACAATACAATTTTGACCCCTTAAATCTATCTCTTTTTAGGATACCTAACAAAACTAAATTCCTCAACAACTCCTTTCTATTTGACTTTTATCCCTAGACATTTACCCTTGAACTAGGGATTTTTAACACTTTCACCTGATATGGAAAACAATTTGTCAACTACGCAAGGTATCATTAAGCCAGGAACCGTGTTCCATTTGATTGCTCCAGAAACAGGGGTGCGCCTTGACAACCTTTTGTCAGAGCAGTTTACCGATTATTCGCGCAGCTTTTTTAAAACACTGGTTGAACAAAAACTGATTCTGGTCAATGGAATTGTTGCAAAAAAAGCAGGCTTTGCCTTAAAAGAAGGTGACAAAATAACGGTTTCATTCCCTGGTCAAAGAATAGAAAAACGGTATGACCAAGCCGAACTTGATGCTTTAGGTATTGAAATTATTTTTGAACATAAAGATTTTTTAGTCATTTATAAACCAGCTGGCGTTTTGGTCCATCCACCTTCTAATAAAAGTGAAACTATTTGCTTAACCGACTGGATTGTTGGTTCTTATAAAGATATTGAATTTGTTGGAGCTACAACACGTCCTGGAATTGTTCACCGTTTAGATAAAGATACATCAGGGCTTTTGCTAGTTGCCCTTAATAATGCTGCACATGCAAAACTTTCTGATTTATTTAAAAATCGCACCATCTCAAAAACATATCTTGCTGTTGTAAAAGGTCACCCTGAACCAGAAGGAACTATTGATTTTCCTATTGGACGACATCAAACATTACGCAACAGAATGACACTGCGTCAAGATGGCCGCCCTGCATTGACTCATTACAAAGTGCTTACATATTTTGAAGATTGTGCATTAGTGCAAGTAAAACCAGTAACGGGAAGAACGCACCAAATTCGTTTACATTTTGCACAAAAAGGACATCCTTTACTTGGTGATGTTTTATATGGAACAACTTCAAAACAGATCAAACGCCATGCACTGCACGCGCACAAAATTAGTTTTGAATATGAAGGCAAGCCCTATTCTTTTGAAAAAGAAGCTCCAGAAGATTTTGTAAAACTATTGGACCAATTAAAGAAATTCTAAATTAAATTTGCCTTTTAAGCCCAAATTAAGTAGTATGCGTTCAGGCTAAGAAGGAATCGTGGTAGTGAAGCATTTCTTTTCTTAGCTATTTCTGTCTTTACCTTTTTTTATTTTTTTATCTGCGTAACATACCGAGCCATTTTTCCTGTTGCCAGCTTTTTAGCAATATGATCAGGAATATCATAAGGCTCTTCTTGATCTTGATGTTCTTGTCGTGTTCTTTTTCATTTTGTCTGTGGTTTTGTAGGGGATAAAATCAACCGATCACATTTTCCAATCAAATCATGAAATTGCCGTGCATATTGAGCAATAATTTCAGATTTATTTCTCACCGTAAAATTTTCTGCATTACTAAATAACCCACTTTGTGTAAAATTCATTGATCCAGAAACAACGACATCTCCAACTTTGGGCACATTCTTAAAAATCAGAAATTTATTATGCATCAATGGGGCAAAGCGTGTGCCATCAAATAAAAAGATTGGAACCCCTGCTCTGGGTAAAAACAAAAAATTTCCTGTATTACTCAGTGCTCCATTATCAATCACTAATTGAATCTCTATTCCTTTTTTGTGAGCAGCGATTAGTGCTTCAATAATTGTTTTTTGACTTAATAAATAAAGAGCACCATGAATTTTCTGAGCTGATAGTATCAGTGCTATAATTATTGATTCTATCGTTTCACCTTGGTCTGGACAGAAAAAAACTTTATCAACCTCATCTGAACCTTTTTTAATGAGGAAGTTTTCAATAACAGCTTCTTGAGTAAAAGCTGC
>Ga0214917_10004893_pt1 | contig 14588 bp, 23 predicted proteins | sample LL_1208_BB_MetaG_FD_177983 | JGI IMG/M metagenome (GOLD analysis project Ga0214917, IMG submission 177983) | Freshwater microbial communities from Lake Lanier, Atlanta, Georgia, United States - LL_1208_BB | ecosystem: Environmental > Aquatic > Freshwater > Lake | place: USA: Georgia | collected... | reverse complement strand
GTGCATCTATACCATAACTATTTTTACATCCTTCTAAATAAAATAAAATCATCTGCTCCTTTTCCATTTCTTTTGCTGTTTTTATTGCTTCTAATAATAAAATTTGATGATTCTCGTCAATATCAAAAAGTTTTACATATTCATTAAACTTTTTAACTAAAAATTCAACTGCTGTTTGTTTGCTCATTTTTTTAAGTCATTTAATTCTGGGTGTGTAAAATGAAATTCTGTTAGCATTGCGGCATTACACATCAAATGAGCTGAATGTAATAAACCACTTTCAGGGTCTATTTCTTCACCAAGTCTAATAGCTTCTAAGTGTCTCATAGCACTAGCTATAACTTCAGAATATGGCATTCCTTTCTCCCAGTTTCTAGGTTCATATTTATTAGCACCCATAGTCCATACTTTAGCATATTCTCGTTGAGCTATTGCTGGAGTTAAATCATAACGCAATTTGTTTTCATTGTAACGCAACGCTCTTGCTGTTGTGTTGCTGTAATATTTTGTAATTTCATCCATATTTATTTTTTTAATGTTTCTAAATATAAATAAATAGCTTTATCTGTATACTTATAACTATTCCAAAATCTTGTAGTATTTAATAAAACTTTTTTGGAACGCAATGTACTATATAATGGAGTTTCTATGTGTTTATTATCAGGTAGTATAACGAATTGAAAATCTTCTTTATCGTAATCTACAATCTCTCTAGCATCATATAACAGTTCTATAATTTTAGAAAATGGTATCTCTCTATCTATGTTTTCTTCTTCATCGTTAATGTAATTAATCCATAGTGTACTATGATTTAATTTGTCAGTAAATAATGTGTAATCAATCAATTTCATTGGAATATAATATGTTTTCCCTTATATTTATAAGGTTTTAGTGAATAATGAATATTATCTTTTGTGTAAAGATACATAGCTATTTCTGTAAAACTTTCTGAATTAAAAATAATATCCATATAATAATCAAGAGTAAATGGTTTAAGATTTTCAGTACTAAAATTATCATCGTCTAATGGAGATATCCATCCTAATAACTTATTGTTAGATAATATTTTAAAAGTAATAGAATTATTTTCTTCTCTTAATGATGATTCATCAACAAGTAATGGAACATATAACTCACCATCAATAAGATAACTCTCGCTTACTTTCTTGTTTTCCATATTGAACCACAAACCAATGTCTTGAGATTTTACCTCTTGAGGTAAGAGAATTAACTTGCATAGCTTTCTGAATATCTTCATTTGTTGCTTTTATATAGTGTTTACAATTGTTATCATTATAAAATCTAAAGGCTTGCCAATATTTATCAATTTCTGATAACATCCTAAAACAAGTATTAGCTTTAGGACAATCGTAGTTAACACATTTTATTGGTGATATTAAACCTTCTCCTTTGCAATAGATACAATCAACAAGAATATTATTTTTATTTACTAGTTTAGTACCATCACATTTTATACATATTTCTGCTAATCTCTCTACCATCGTAATAGATTTTAATATTTTTGTTTTTTAATGTTATACGAATATCCTTTATAAAATCATATACTAATTCTTCAGGGATATCTATAATAATATCATACGCTAACGTATATACAAAGAAAGGAAATTTTTTATCATTAGCAAAGTAAAGATAAGTATTATATCTTTCTTTTTGTGATTTAAATCTAAAAATAACAGGTTTATTCATAATTATTTTATAAAGAGAGAGGTATTGCTATCTACCTCTCTCATTCTTATGAGTTATATCTGTTCACTAACCCATTGGTCATACAGTTTCCAAGAACAAATTCTTAATTTTAAAAATCTCCTTTTCATGATTATGGATATTTTGTTTTAAAATTGGGTTTAACATAATGATTAGGTTTTTGTACTTTACCTGTTATATTATGTTTTAACACATAAAAATCTTTTGATGGACTATCAAATATACAATTCTTTTCTTCAGCTTCTTTTGTTACTGCATCAAGACTTGTAAATCCTTTTGTCATGTTTGCATCAAACTTTACTTTTAATGCTTCATCAGCATTAACTCCCATTTGTTGCAATAATCGTATAGTAACCCATATTAAATCTATAGCTTCTTCAACAATACTAGGATTGTTATCTTCAGCAATAGCAATAGTAAGTTCTTTATACTCTTCATCAATCAATCGTGCAGCATTGAGTTTTTCTTCCCAACTAATTGTATTGTCATAATACTCTTTTACACTAAGTCCAAATGTTTTAGACCATTCTCTAACTAATTTTTCCATCATAATGATAATATTTCATTTTTTAAGTTAAGCATTGAATCTAATTCTCCATCTATATCACAATCATAGAAATTAGATAATTCTTGTTGTAACACAGATGCTTTACTTAATACTTTAGCACCATAATGTTGATATTCATTATTAGGTGCATATAAAAAGTAATTAAATAATTCATCAGGTGTATACATTTCTGAATATCTGCTTTGCATAAACATATCATAACTATGTTTTGACTGTTCAGGAATATCAAACTCTAAAATTACTAAATCATTATAAAGAAATGGATAATAACTTTTTAGAATTTTACGTTCATAAAGTGATTCAGCTGCTTTTTCTAGTATTTCTGTGTCACTAAATCTTTTATCGATTATCATAAATATTTTGTAAGGAGATATTTCATTTATACCTAAACAAAAATTCATGTTTAATCCTTTTAACATAAAACCTAGTTTCACATCATAAGATTTTAGTGTATGAGCTAGATAAAGTCTTGTTCTATTAAAAACTATAACAGGCTCTTTAGGATTATAAAATAAATTAATCGAGAGCGTTGGAATTGTAAATGGTGTCATAAGCACTGGTAATTAATCTTCCGTTAGTAATATAGATACCCCTATCAACATCAACATCAGGATTAGATAAATGCCAATTGTAATTATTAATTATTTGTTTAATTCCAGGAACTTTCATATCCTCAATAAATTCGCTGTTGTCACCTTTAGCAATACCATCAAATGCAACTGATAAATCATTTACAGATAATGTGTATAATAAAGGTGGTTCATTAGTAACATGACTAACAACTAAGAATTGTAAAGGAAAATATTGACCATAACTATACCATGCAGCTTGAATATCGTATCTAAACTTTCTTAAACTGTAATTAAAATCTTTAACACTACCATTAGTGTATTTAATGTCATATAGTCCAGTTTCTGATACAGCATCATATAACCTTTTACTCTCTATACCATTGTAACTAAAATAGTTAGGCACTTGGAAATCAGTCCATGATGAAATAATATGAGCTGTAAACGGATGTGATTTAACCATATTAACTTGATGTAGTATTCTATCATAATCAACTCTACTAATAATAGTTTTACCTTTAGCTTTCCATAAATCTTCATAAAATACTTCTAGTTTCATTAAATTGTTCCATATAGTATCTTCTTTCCAACTACCACCATAACCTTCTTGACTTGCAGCCAATAGTAATGGTTCTTTAAGTGTATCTAATGGTACATAAGATTCTAATGTATCAAATACTAATTTAATAACAGATTTAGCTGAACCTCTAGTGTAATTATCTTCATTACTAATATAGAATAACTCATCAAAATGTTGTGGATAAGTTAATAAACACTCAAAAGCATTACCATGATTCATAGCAAATTGGTCAATCCAATACTTCTTGTTTACATAAGTACCATAACCTTTTGATAGTGCTGATAACTTACTATAGTGCAACGCATCATGTTGCCTATAGTCATTTACTCGATTTAACATATTCATTTAGAAATAATTTAAAATCTTCCATACGCATAATTACCAGTTCATCTAATACTTGTTCTTTTACTGTAACTTTTTTAGTCATTCTAGTAAATAACAATGGTATTTCTCCAGGTTTTATACGCATGGTTAATAATGAAGAAATATCTATAGAAATACTATTCTTTCCTTTAATCATTGTCTTTTTGCATTGTATTTTAAGACGTTGAATATAGTTAGGAACAGTATCTCTATAGAAAACATCAATTCCTTCTCCATCTAATGGAGTGTTTTTAGTAGTAGAGATTTCATAAGTTTTATGATTCTTATTATTAAAAGCTTCTAAATTAAATATAGTAGCTAAAAACTTAATAACATCATAATTCCATTTATCTCCTTGTCTTTTATTCTTTATCATTATGCTAATCTTAATACAGAATCGTTTATCAATGTCTGCACAATATAAGCACCTATCTCTTTATATTCTAGTTTTTGTAAAGAAAATCTATTTTCTTCTACATATTCTCGAGATAGTGCTGTATATAAATAATCACTGTTTGTTGTAGTTTCTAATATAGCTTGAAATAATAACCATATATCATCAGGACAATCAAATAAGAATATTTTTCTATTATACTGTAATAATATCACAATATCATTAGTTACTTTATTGAAGACAATAATATCATCATAAGAAGAACCTTTTCTTACTTTAATATTTACTAACTCATAATCATCACTTAAACTAATTCTGTTATTTGCATTACTTAAACATTCTATAGTAACATAATAAATAAATTCATTTAAAACTCTACAATGATTAATACCTGGATAAGTTTTAGTAATAAGATTAGTTTTCTTTGAAGGAAATATTGTGTTAGATGTTGGCATCATATCTGGTGTATAGTGGAATTTCATATACTATAGTGTTTGTTTTTATATTAACAATATGTTTGTTGATTAATTCTACCACTTTACCATGACACATATTAGCAACATATCTAGTTTGTGTAAAAGTACAATTTACTGGAGCTGGTTCTTCATTAGATAAACCTTTGGTTGTATATTCTTTTATTACATCATCATTATTATCTGAAGAAATAAAATAAATCTCAAAGTATTCTGCTAACATTCTAATGTCAATAAAGAAATCATTATCACAATGATAATCATTAACCCAATCATTAAACATTTTAACTCTAACATCCATTTTATCAGGACAAGCAATTACATTACGTTCTAAAGTAAAAGAATTATCCCAATAATAATTATTATACAATACATTATTAGGATAAAAATCTAATTCTTGTTTTAGTGCATCAGTTTTCTTCATTCCTATTTGTGTAGGATAATAACCTTGTGGTATGCAGTTGTGCATTTCTACTGTATCTCCATCATAAACTTGAAGTGAGTGACCATTGAGTGCAAGATTTACAGCAACACCTTTACCAACACCACCAAGACCTACAATAGTAATAGGTAGTTTATAGTCAGCCCATATAGCTGACTTATATCTTTTATCATAACTCATCGTAACCTAGTTTAAAAATGTCAATATAAGATTTCATGTCTTTGTAAAACTGTGTATGTGAGAATCGTTTTAAGTCTGTTAATAACTTATTAGCATTAAATGGAGTAATGTCTTTAATAAAAGTATCTACACTATATCCTTTTTTAGCATAAGTATTAAGTACTTGAATCTTTTCAACATAATCAACTTCATCAAAAAATTCAAAATAATAATTTAAGTCGTCTAAGTAATTTATCTTTTCTTCAAACTCATTTTCCCAATTAGTTTGTATTGATTTTTTAGGTTTCCAATTAATGTTGTTTTCCCATATTGTAGTTTGATAACTAGGTTTCATTTTAAATGCTCTAGCTTTCTCTACTATATCTAATGCTTGAACAATATCAGGATAATCTTTAGTATCAAATTGAGTTTTAATAGAATAAATACTAATACTCTTTTCAGATTCTACTTCTTTACTAACTACTTCACCAAACCATTTGTAGTAATTAACTTTCTTTGGTTGTTCTTGTTCTATACTTAATAATGCTGTAAATTCTAGTCTATGATTACAGATAACACTTAAATAAGTACCATTGTAGTTAGAGTTATTTGATGTTAATTCTGCTAAATCTGTACTTGATGGACTAGTATTCATATCAATATGACTATGAATTAATCCTTGATAACAATCCATAATAGTATCAGCATTATTTATAACATAATTAGATAACACACTAGATAATTCAGGATATTCAGTATAATCAATACTAGCAACCATACTATTCTCTGGACCTTTGCCCATATAACAAATATCTACAGTTTCTAGTGTTGTATTATTAATCTTCTTGTAGAATAATATACCAATCCATTCTGATTTCTTACCAGTAGCATTATTAGCAGCTATTATTTTCTTAATAACATTATCATTAATTATTAATGTAATATTGTTCAATGTTTGATAAGAAAGATGGGTTTTTGGTGATTCCATCTGCCATTTGTTTGAGTTGTTGTACAAGGTTTTCATTTATGTTTGATTTAGTAATAGATTTTAGCATCTCGCCACTAAAACCTTCTATAGAAATATAATAATCTTTGTCTTTAAAATTAACAATATTAGTTCGATATCTATTAATAATATTGCTTAATTCATTAGAAAAATATAGTTGTTTATCGAGTACATAATCTTCCATAATACTTAAAATAGCATTATCATTCCATGTAATATCAATTAAATCACCAAATATAGTTTTCTTAATATCTACACTTTTGATTATACTTTCATTTAACTTCTCTACAATATTTCTTTTAAAGTAAAGATTAGTTAATGAGTCATCACCATCACTATTAAATATACTAGCAATAGGAGTATAACAATCTGATGAGTTTTCATTATGTAACCAAAAATCAACAATAGTAATAACTGCAATAAGATTTTGTAGATTTGTAAAAGTATACTCTATATTCATTTTACCATAACAGTAAGCTTGTGTTTTATATGCTATAGTATTCCTAGATACATGTGGATGTGTAAATACATTACTTCCTTGATTCATATAATCTGATACTGAATAATGTAATTTAGTAAAACTAAATGTATTACTATTATATCCGTAATGAATAAAAATATTATAGATATTATAAGTTTGACCTACAAGATTTTTAATAGTTACTTCAGGATAATAGATAAGCAATTCAGTTTCTTTAAATTCATATCTATCAGGATACATAGATTCTAAGTACTCTTGTAGCATAATAAAATCTACATTGTTTAGTACATCATCTTTTGTAATATGCATACTTAATAGTTTAAAAGGGAGTAGCTATTACACTACTCCCTAGTATTAAATGATTACTTCACTAAATGTGGATAATCTTTCTTCAATCTGTTTAAGAATCTCAACTTATTCACATCAGTCAATAACTGTAAGCTATACTCAATTTCGAACACTCTATCTTCTAACTGATTAATTACTTCACTTAACTTAGATACTTGTTCATCTGAAACTAATGATGTAGCAGTATTAGGATTTAAGTATTCATAAGCTTTTGTAAGTATTAGTATTAAATCATTTTTAGGTACACTCATGTATTTAGAATGTACAATCTCTAGTAGTGTTTCGTCATCATTCTCTACAGCAGTAACTCTGTATTCTTTAGCAATCTTCTTTAAATCATTGTAAGCCATTGAAGTAAAGTCTATTGTTGCAGCACTAGATTTTGCTGGTGTTACAGTTACGACTTTTAAATTTTCAGGCACATCATTGTTTGGGTTACTTAAATCAGTATTACCATTAATAGCCATACCTTCTTCAAAGAGATTATTCTCTTTAAGATACTCACGTAAGTCAGAGATTTTCTTACCATTGAACTCGTGAATAGTTACATTGTTAGACAATGTGGAAGTGATTAAGATTTTCATCTGTTTAAATTGTTTTAAAAGTAAATAAAAAAGGATTTGTTGTTGTTGATAAGATATAGATGAGTGAATTAGTCATGTAAGTGTTATGATTATTATCAAATAACAATTTACAAACCAATTTTTTATTTCCATCTATTATCATTTTATTGTTGTTTACTACACTATTGTGAGTAAACGATTCTTTAAAAGTTACCATTGTATTTTTTCTCCATTTTGATATAAACAATGAGCATCAACAGCTTTCCATATTGAAGTATTAATCTCTAAATCAGGATTATACTTTTTAGCAACTGGATGAATAGTACATAAACCATTGTGTACTAATGGATAAAATGTTTGAGCATCATTACCAAAAAATACAAATAGTGGTCTTACCATGTTATCTAAATATTTTATCAATGCTGTAGTAAACGGTTTCCATAGTTTAACATGTGATGTTGGAGAACCATTCTTTGGAACTGTTAATGCTGTATTCAGTAGCAATATACCTTGTGCTTCCCAATGTAATAAATCTTTCTTTAGATTAAATGAGTAATCATCAAGGTATTCTTGTAAACTCTGTTCTATAACAGACAGAGTTGGCGTCATAATCATACTTGAAGTAGCTAATCCATTAGCATAATTATTCTGATATGGAGATAGAAATACAAAAACCACTCTGACATCATAGATGGAGTGGTTTAAAGCTCTAAATATATTTTTACTATCAGGATAATATGTTACTCTACTAAGACTATCTTTTATAGATGTTAAATCTATAGTATCAAATAGTGGATAATAAGAATTGTGAACTGCTTTTGGGTATGAGTTGACGTATAAGTTGTTTTGTTTCTGCGTAACCATACGTTTTATAAAAGTCAGATATATCTTTTGGATATCCTTCAGGAATTGATATACCTATAAAATTATTGATTGATGATAATCTATTACAAGCATTTAATCCTGTTTCATCATTATCCATTAATACATATACTTTATTGTAATTCTTAAACATAGACAAATCAGGATTTGATGTTTCTGAATGAATAAACCTACTACTATAACCTAAATTATCTAATACCATGTAGTCTTTTACAGATTTAGTAATGATAACAGTATCTGTTATAGTATTTGTACCACCTATAGTATTCTCATCAAAGTTGCTGAGAAACTTAAATATACTTTTAGGTTTATATATCTTAATCTTTTTATCTACTACAATAGCTGTTGTTTCATCATAAACTTTTACTCTTTGCATAAAATGTGGACAATAACGACTATTGAAGGAATAAGAACTTACAGGATAACAGTTTTCTGACTCTAATTGCTTTTTAGATATATCATATTGTAACCAATATTCTTTGTGATGATTATTCCAATTACCTGAAGTAAATGTTAATTCAAATTTCCAATTTTTTGGTTGTTTTGTAGTTAGTGATAATGTATTAACTTGGTTAAAACTTGTATTTTGTTTGATAATCTCTAATGCTTTAGTGTAGTTGCAATGATATTTAAGCATTACGCCATCAATACAAGATATACCATGATAAGTAATATCAGCAAAATCAGCTAATAAGATAACATTATCGTATTCATATAACCAACAACCAGGTTTAGAATCATTGCGTAAAGTGTTTATTATTTTCTTGTTTAATGTAACACTAAATCCTAACAAAGATTCCCATACTTTTAATTGATTTATCTGATTATAAACGTTGTAACTTTCAGAAGCTACAATGCCATTTAGTTTCATAATTGGAATTTATAAAAAGAAAGCGCTACGTAATGTAACGCTTTCTATTAAATAAGTTTACCAATCAGGTGAATCAGTTGTTTCTGTTGATTGCAACGGAGTAAATTCTTGGTATTTAATGCTAAAGAAACTGTTAGTAATCTTAGTACCATTCTTTTCAGCATTTTCTACTTGTTTTTGAAACGAAGTAATAGCTCTTTGTGGAACTATAAGATTACCATTGTTAATTTCTGAACGATAGATGTATCTAAACAATGAAGATTGTGCTAGAGTACCATCTTGTTTCTCTCTAACTACTAATGGAATAACTACATGACAGTTATTACTTTTAACATGTTCCATTAGTGATTCAAAATTGGCTTTACCTTTTAATACTGAATCAAAGTCTAATTTATTATTTTTCATGTCTTTCAAGAATGTTTCTTGGTCAGACTGATAAGATAATAATTGACGTAAGAATTCATACCAATCAATTTCACCAATTCTAGCTTTAACTGGTTCATTTTCTTTAGTAAAGAATGACCATTCTCTTCCATTAGATTCTTTAACATCAAACATAGTGCTTTCATCCTTAATATAGAATGAACGCCAGTCTCCTTTGGTTGACATATACAGATGACTTCCAGTTGTTGATACTACTGGTTCATCTTTAACTGTTACACCAACCAAGAATTCACCATCTTGAAATCTAAATGGAATCCATAGTGATTCTCCGTTGTCTGATAGTTTAACACTATTTGGTTTACATAGTGCTAAACCCGTGTATAGAGGTTTCTCCTCTACTCCTGTGTTACCTTCAAAATTCATCATAAACTTCTGCATTATTTACTGTTTCTAAAATATTTTCTTCTACTATTGCATTAGTTGGAATAGTTACATAAGATTGTGCATCTGTTGAGTTATTAGATGTATAGTCTACTGTTTCCATAACTTCCATTCTAAAGATACCTTCTGCTTCATTCTCTACTACTAGTTTATATTCATTTTCAGTCAATGCTGCATGAATAGCTTTAGAAGATACTTTACCATTCATTCCTAAACGATATACCATCTTTCTTGTTTCAAATGCTTGAGCTAGTGTAGGATTTATTTCTTTAACTTTGTCAAATGCAGCAATAAGAAATGTATCGTTGTTATTAACAATAACTACTTGTGTAGGTATTTCAACACCAAGCAATTCTTGAGCTTTAGTATTAAAATGAATAGAAGCAGAACGTTGTCCTTCTGTAACTTCTAATTTACTAATAACTGCTGTATCAGGATATTTTTCTTTAGATACAGTTTTTAATCTAATTTGTCCTTCTAATTTAAAATCAGAAAATGTAATCATAATTATTTAATTTTAATGTCTGAATAAATTTTGTCCCAGTTAACTGTAGTACCATCAGAAATCATAATATTCTGATTTGATAATCTAGCTAATCTGCAACCAGCAATAACATCTTGTTTAGCTTCAAAACTGATATAACATTCAGTCTTATCACGATAAACAAATCCAATACCATCTACTACAGATGACCATATAGATTTAACTTTACCTGTAAGATTAATATCAGCTACATCGACAATATCTTGTAGTTTAGATTCTACTTTTTTGTCTTTAACATGAGCTACAAGTATTACTCGTTCTGCTATTTTCTGAAACTTTCTAAACCATTCCATCATTACTTCTCTCGAGTATTGATAACCAGCACCATTAGCTAGATTATATACACTAGTAAATCCTTCATCACCATATAGTATAGGATTACCTTTACCATCACGATTAAATGATTTACCTTGTACACTTTTCATATACATATAAGTACCTACAATCTCTGACCATATATCTAACTGTGTTACAGTATCTATAATCAGATATTTAAGTTTAGCATTAGCTAGTTCATCTAATAGCTTATTAAATTCTTTGTAATCATCTACTTGTTTTACTCTAGCTTTTAAGAAATGATAACCCTTTGGGTCAGTACTAATGACTAACGAGTTAGATTCTTTGATAGTTAAATCAGCGAGTATAGTAGATTTACCTGTTTTAGGTAATCCATACAGTAACAAACTTGTTAGTTGTTCATCTGTTGGTTCTACAATATCAAACATTTGTTGTTTGTTTTAAAAGTTTTTCATTACTATCCATATCGTCTTTATCCAAATGTGCAAAGTAATTGCGACTACCATCAAATAGTACAGCCATTTCTAAATCATCGAGAACACCTTCTCTACTCTTTAGTAATAATAGTGTACGTAGATTGTTTTTCCATAGTTTTAAGTCATATCCTAAATACATTGCTGCTGGAATATGGTCTCTCCATTTAAATGGATAAAATAATCCTAGAATAATAGTTGCATCTTGACTGGTTGTTTTAATCTTGTTTAATCCATCTATGCTAGGTTTTAGTTTGTCAATAATTGTTTTACCTTTGATGTTTACTTCAAGTGCCTCTTTTGAAGGAACTTGCTGCTGTACAAAGAATGATACTACACCACATTTAAGACCTAATCTTTGTCTAGTATATTGGGCGCTAAAATGTTCTAGTGTTTCATACCAAGATTTTCCTGATTCATTTAAATAGTTACCAATATGGTCTGAGAAAGTAATAACCCATTGATTAGGGTCATTAGCTCTATACTCATCCCACATTTCTCCTTGATTAGCAGGAACACCTTTATAGTAGTAAGTACCAGTCTTTACTAAAAATTCTCTTACTAATTTATAGAATCCAGTAGGATGTGGTATTTGTACTACCTCAAAATATGGTTCTATAGTATTAGTAAAATATTCAGCAGCGTTGATGATGTAGGGGTGATATTCTGTAGGAAACTGTTTATCCCAGTAACCCATTATTTCATAGTATGATAATTTAATGCCATGTTTTTCTCTTAAATAATTAATAATAAACATAGCTTTAAACTTTTCTACAGGTTCTTCTAAACTATTGTAGAAGATTTTAATCTTAATATTAGGTATTGTTTGTGATAATGACAACAGATAAGATGCAATAAAGAATCCTAATCTTGATTTACCAGCACCAGTACCACCTGTAATTAAGACTTGGTCTCCACGAATAAATCCTGGAAGAAATGATTTTAATCTAGGAAATATGGGATATAATGGTAAGAAGTTTACACCACCATCATTAATAAATTTTTGATTTCGGACTATCTTATCTGCTAATTGTTTAAACAACATTGTCGTATTCTTCTTTAGAGGTTATATTATCTTGTAAGAATGTTAGCAACATAGACTTACCAGTATTATCATAGATAAAGTTATCACAGTCTTTTAAGAATCTGTTAGTAGCCATACACATATCTACATACTTCTTACAAGCTATAATAATATCATTATCACTATATTTAGTATTAACATTGTCATAAAATAATTCTAATGCTCTTTTAACATCTGTATTATTTGATGATTTACCAGCTATACTTATATATTTTGATGACCAATATTCTCTGATACTAGTAATTAAATCTTTTTTTGGAATACTACTCTGATTTACAGTAGTATTTAATTGCCACATACCATTTGGAGATAAATATATTAATTTTTTATCTGACCAGAATTTAAAGATACGAAGAATTTCCAATTCATCAGTAATAATTAGTTCTTTTTCTGAACTAATTCCACAGTATTTGAATAAATTGATATTATTATCTAAACAAAAGAGTAATAATTTAATCAATTTATCATCTACATTATCCAAGTTAAAGTTTTCATTTGTCATAATTAGATGATGATATATATCCTTTAATTTTCAAATCTATTTCATCTACTTGTTTAAGATTTTTGTCATAGATTTTGTTAATCTTTTCAAACCAGTTTTCTTCATAAGTATTTAAGGTTCTAAAAATAAAAACTTTACCTACTTTACCTTCTTCATATCTAACTATTCTGCCTATGTATTGCATTAAGTGATGATAACTGGTATAATAAGAGAATACTAATAAGTGGTGAAGATTTGGAATAGTAACTCCACGTTTTAAACGTTTCGATGTTCCTAAAACCTGCGGAGGGTCAAGTAAAATATCTTCAACTGTTCTTTTAACAACGTCAAGACTACCACCTAAATAATCACCTGTTTTCAGTAGTTTTTTATTACTACATAATATTCTTTTAATTTCATCAGTATCAGTAATTAACTGTTTTTCTCCACCATTAGGAGTAACAAAATACTTAGTAGTATCTTCAGCTATCTCATCAACAAGACTACGTATAGGTTCTAATTCTATACTACATATTAATGAACGTGCTGTAGATTCTCTAAGATTAGTAATTAATTGTCTAGCTACTTTCTTTTTACTTCGTAAGTCATACAATAGTGATACTAACTGTTTACTCATTGCTTTTTTGAGTATAACAGGATGTTTAGGATTCTTTATCATTGTACTACGAACATTATAGTATTCTTGTTCAGTAACTAATCGTGGAGTTTTCTTGAATAGAGGTAAATACTTATTGGTATTATCTAATCTATGGTCTATTACCCATGTTTCGTAGGGTGATAATATATTATCAGCTATACCTTGTTCTATATCATATTCTACAATGATAGGACAGTATATTTCTAATAGTTGTCCTTTGTTGATATAGTCTGTAATTACTTTATCTCTTGTAAACTTATCAGCTTGTTTTATTTTGTTCATCAATCCTTCAGGAATCCTGTTTCTATATACAGATAATACTTCAGGAACTGTAGCAGATAATCCTAGCTTATAGCAATCTATCTTTAACACTTCTTGATACTTATCTGAAATACATTCTTCTATTTCATCATAGATAATGAATTTAGGAGTTCCTTTAGGTTTTGATTGATAGCAATGAAACTGAAAATCAACAAGTGATAATATATCTTGCCCTGTAATCTCTTTGAACTTAGGTAGTTCATCAGTCCAGTAAGTATGTTTACGAGCTGTAGTTTCAGCTAATATCCATACTGTATCACCTTTGTTGATTTTACCATTCTCGAGTAACAACAATACAGCTTTTAATGATAGGAAAGATTTACCAAAACCTGTAGCTACTAACATTGTGCCTTTGTAATGATTATTTTTCCATATCATTAAAAACTCTTGTTGTAGAGAATTTAGTTTCTCTAGTCTATTCATGGATTATCTCAAATGATGGTGAGATGAATCTAATAGCGTAATCATCATACATTGCACC
>Ga0214917_10004891_pt1 | contig 14592 bp, 8 predicted proteins | sample LL_1208_BB_MetaG_FD_177983 | JGI IMG/M metagenome (GOLD analysis project Ga0214917, IMG submission 177983) | Freshwater microbial communities from Lake Lanier, Atlanta, Georgia, United States - LL_1208_BB | ecosystem: Environmental > Aquatic > Freshwater > Lake | place: USA: Georgia | collected... | reverse complement strand
GCAGACTTCCGCCACTCGCTTCACTCTCGCGGACCCGCAGCCGTGGAATATCCGTCGAGGTCGGCGGCCAATCCGGGAAACTGGGTACAGTGGGGGGCTCTCGGGCCGTTGGAAATGGGATGAACCATGCCGATCCTCAGCGCCCAGCACCTCGTGAAGACGTTTCGCGGCAGCGAGTCGGGGGCGGCGGGCGTGGCCGCGGTGGCCGGCGTCGACCTCGACGTTGACGCCGGCGAGTTCGTGGCGATCACGGGGGCTTCCGGATCGGGCAAGAGCACGCTCCTCCACATGCTCGGTGGCATCACGCGGCCGACGGCGGGACGCGTCTTCCTGGAAGGGGTCGACCTGGCCGGCCTCGACGACGACGGCCTGGCCCGCGTGCGGCGGCGGCGGATCGGGTTCATCTTCCAGCGCTACAACCTGCTGCCGGAACTGACGCTCGTCGAGAACGTGTCGCTGCCGCTCGTCCTCGACGGCGCGGCCTCCGCGGCCGCCGACGCCGCGGCCAAGGCCGCGCTCGACGAGGTGGGGATGGGCCACCGGGCCGGCCACCGGCCCGACGAACTGTCCGGCGGCGAGCAGCAGCGCGGCGCGATCGCGCGGGCGCTCGTCACGGCGCCGGCGGTCGTGCTCGCCGACGAGCCGACCGGCGCACTCGATTCGGCCAACTCCCGCAACGTGGTCGACCTGCTGGCGCGGCTCGTCGCGGAACGCGGGCAGACGGTGATCCTCGTGACGCACGACCCGACGATCGCGGCGGCGACGCGGCGGACGATCCGCATGCTGGACGGCCGCATCGAATCCGACAGCGGACGGCCGCCGGCGAGGACGCCATGACGCTCGGCAGGCTGCTGCGCCGCCAGTGGGCCAGGCGGCCCGGCCGGGCCTTGGCCACGGCGGCCAGCGTCGCCGTGGCGGTCGCCGCCGTCGTGGCCACCTGGGTGGCTGCCGACGCCTCGCGCGCGGGCTACCGCCGCCTGGCGGAGACGGTCGAGGGCGTGCCCTCGATCGAGGTGTCGGCGCGGGGGGGCGGCCGGTTCGCCGCCGACCAGGTGCCGCGGCTGGTCGACATTCCCGGGGTGCGGGCGGTCGTGCCGCTCTTCTACAGGCCGACGCTGCTGCGGGCCGGCGCGAGCCGCGTGCGGCAGATCGCCGTCGGTGTCGACGCCGAGTCGCTGGCGCGGACGGGCCTGCTCTCCATCGCCGCGGGTCGGCCGTGCGTCGACTCCGACGAGATGGTGCTCGAGTCGGGGCTCGCCGCCGCGCTGGGCAAGGGCGTGGGCGACGAACTGATCATGCTCGCCCGCCGCGGCATCCGGCGGATGACCGTGGTGGGCTTGGCGACCCCCGAATCCCTCCGCTGGTTCGGCGAAGGGGCCGGCGTGGTGGTGGCGATCGGCCCGCTGGGCGAGATGTCGAACGCCGCGGGGCTCGTCGACCGGGTGCGGGTGGTGCTCGGGCCGAAGGCGTCGCGGCCGGCGGTGCTCGGGGAGGTCGGGCGGCGTCTGCCCGCGACGCTCGTGGCGGAGGTGCCGGTGGGCCGGGCCGGGATGGCGGAGGACGTCCTGCACTCCGCCGATCTCGGCCTCGACTTCGTGACGGGCCTGACCGTCGCGATGGCCTGGTTCATCGTGGGCAACGCGATGCTCATGAACGTGACCGAGCGACGGCGGTCGTTCGCGCTCCTGCGGGTGCTCGGCGCCACGGAGCGGCAGGTGGAGCGGTTCGTCATCGCGGAGGCCGCGGTCATCGGGCTCGCCGGCGCGGTGGCGGGCGCCGCGTTGGGCATCGTCGCCGCGGGCCCGATCTCCGCCGGCATCTCACGGGCGCTGCAGGCGCCCCCGGCGGCGCTCCGCGTCCACCCGCTGGTCGTGCCCGTGGCGATCGCGCTGGGCGCGGTCGTCGCGGTGGCCGCGGCGTGGTGGCCGGCCCGCACGGCGTCGGCGGTCGATCCGCTCGAGGGGCTCGCGCACGCGCCGCCGCCGCCAGGCGGCGTGTCACGCCGCTTCCTCGGCATCGCGGTGGCGTTCTGGACGCTGGCGGCGATCGTGATGGCGCTGGTGGTGGCGGAGCGGCTGCCGCCGCGGGCCGCCGTGCCGGCCGGCATCATGATGATGCTGGCCTTCATCGCCACGACGCCGGTGCTGCTGCCGACGCTCGCGGTCTGCTGCGGCCGGCTGATCCCGGCGCGGTGGCGGATCGAGCGGTCGTTGGCGGTGGAGCAGATCCTCCGGCAGCCGATCCGCACGGCGCTCACCACCGGCGTGCTCGTCGTCGCGGTGAGCAACGGGGTGGGGCTTGGCCACGCCATCCGCGACAACGTCGACGACGTGCTCGGCTGGTACGCCCGGCTGATGCGGGCCGACTGGGTGCTCGCGCACGCCGGCGTCTCCAGCGGCAGCCTGGCGGCGGGCGGGCCGCGGACCCGCGGCGTCGAGGAGGAGGTGCGGGTGCTCGCGGGCGTGCGGCGGGTCGAGGGCGTGGGGCTGGCCGTGGGCCGCGTGGCCGGCGGCAGCTGCGTCGTCGTCGCCCGCGACCTCCCCGACGACCAGCCGCTGCCGGTGGATGGAGTGGGCGTCACGGAGGCCGCGCTGCGCCGCGGGCTGGCGGGCGGCGAGGCGGCCGCGGGAACGGTGCTGGCCCGCCGGGCCGGCATCCGGCCGGGCGACGAGGTCGACGTCGAGGTGTTCGGCCGCACGGTGCGGGTGCGGATCGCGGCGTTGGTGGTGGACTACACGTCCGGAGGCGCGTCGCTGCTCCTGCGGCGCGACGCGGCCCGCCGCCTCTTCGGCCTCGATTCCGCCGATCTCGTGCTCGTCACGGCCGACCCGGAGGCGGCCGCCGGGCTCCGCGAGCCGCTCGGCCGCATCGCCGAGGAGCACGACATGATCCTCCGCTCGTTCGCCGGCGTGCAGACGTTCATCGACGGGATCGTCGACGGTGTGGTCGGTTCGCTCTGGGCGATCCTCGGCCTGGGCTTCGTCGTCGGCAGCCTGGGCGTGGCGAACACGGTGACGATGAACGTGCTCGAGAAGACCCGCACGCTCGGCCTGCTGCGGGCGGTCGGCATGACGGGACGACAGGTCACCCGCGTCGTGGTGCTCGAGAGCCTGCTGCTCGGCATGGCCGGCGGGCTCATCGGCGCCGCCGGCGGCGTGCTCACGGCGGTCCTGATCCAGTTCGCCAGCCAGCCGCTGCTGGGGCACCCGATCCGGCCATCGTTCCGGCCGGGCGTGGTGGCCGTCAATCTCCTGGCCGCGGTGGCGGTCACCTGCCTGGCGGCCTGGCTGCCGGCGCGGCGGGCCGCGAAGCTCGATCTCCTGCAGTCGATCGCGGCCGACTGATCGGCCGTCCGTCGCTTGCCCGTCGCCGACACTTCGGGGTAGCCTTCCCGGGGGCGTCGAGGAGATGGAGATGGCCGTGGCATCGAATCCGGCGCGACCAAGGCGGGCGTTCACGCTGGTCGAGCTGCTCGTCACGATCGCCATCATCGGCGGGCTCGTGGGGCTGCTGCTGCCGGCCGTGCAGTCGTCCCGCGAGGCGGCCCGCCAGTCGCAGTGCGGCAGCAACCTGCGGCAGTTGGGGCTGGCCCTGCACGCGTTTCACGCCGCGAAGGGGGAGTTTCCCCTGGCCCGGCAGGCGACCCGCCGCTCCCTCGGCCCCTCGAGCTTCGCCGCGCTGCCGGCGCACCTGGTCGGCGTCGCCGACAGTCCGATCAGCTATCCGCTCAAGCCGGAGCAGGTGGGGAGCTGGCTCCTGCGGACGCAGCCCTATATGGAGGCGAGTGAGATCGTCTCGCTCTGGAGCACGCCCGGCACGCTGGAGGAGGTCTACGCGCTGTTCTGGAAGGTGAGCGGCATCCGCGTGCCGGCCTACCTCTGTCCGTCCGACGCGGTCGCCGCGCAGGGGACGAACCCCTGGGGCTACGCCATGACCAGCTACCTCGGCGTCAGCGGCAACGACGAACATGTCGACGACGAGGGGCACGCCAGCAACGCCCGTAACGGCATCTTCGCCACGCAGGACTGGTCGTGGTCGCGGCGGCCGAAGATCACGATGGCGAAAGTGACCGCCGGGCTCGGGAAGGTGGTGATGGTCGGCGAGCGGCCCCCCTCGTCGACACGCTACTACGGCCGCTGGAACATGACCGACTTCGACACCGTGATGGGCAATCCGAACCTGGAATTCTCGGTGATCCCCACGGACCGCTCGGGCCAGCCCTGTCCGGCGCCCGGCTACTTCGGCCCCGACGCGCCGGGCAACCCGTGCGCCGCGACCCACTTCTGGAGCTTTCATCCCGGGGGTGGGACGTGGCTGCTGGCGGACGGCGCGGTGACGTTCATGACCTACTCCGCCGGCCCGACGGTGCTGCCGGGCATGTCGAGCATCGACGGTTCGAACGGCGACGGCGACCTGGTGACGCAGCCATGAGTCAGCCTGCGGGGACCGGGACCGCTGCGGGGAACGGGACCGCCGGCAGGCGCATCCCCTGGGACGACTACCTCGCGCTGCACGCCCGCGAAATCGTGCTCGCCGTGCTGGCGCTCGTGGCGAGCGTGCTCGCCTTCTTCTTCGTGGAGATTCCCGGAGGGGACGAGCTCACCGGCAGCGTCACGGCGGGGGGGCGGCCGGTCGTCTATGGCACCGTCACCGTCGTGGCCTCCGACGATCGCGTGTACACGGCTTCGATCCGGGAGGATGGCACCTACCGCATCCCGGCGGTGCCACCGGGGCCGGTGCGGGTGGCGGTGTCGAGCCCGAATCCACGGTCGATCGTCGAGCGGATGGGGGCCGCCGACGCGGCAGCGGCCGGGGCCTCCGCGTCGGGGGCACGCGATGCCGCGGCGGCCGGACGGTGGAATGGACCGGGTGATGCGGGACCGTCGGCCTCATCCGGCGCGGCGACCGGCGCGGCGACCGGTGCGCGAAAGCCGACCGCCGCGCAGGAGGATCCGGCCGCGGGCCACGTGTCGGTCGCCGCCCCGAACACGACGGCGGCCCCCTTCCCCGCCCCGGTGTCTCCGCCATCGCGCGGGCAGGAGCGGCAGCAGGGCTGGTTTCGGATTCCCGGCCGCTACGCCAGTCCGGCGACGTCGGGCATCCGCACCGAGGTGCGGCGCGGCCGCACGCCGCTCGACATCAGGCTCGATTGAGGCGGGCCGCTGCGTGATCTCCACGGCCGCCGTCATGCCGCCGCCGCCGCAGCCTGCAGGGCCGCCGAAAACCGGGCGATTTACAGTCCCCGCGTCCGCCACTATCGTGTCGTCCATTCCGGCCGTCGCACGCGGCCGGAGGAGCAGTCAGCACCGCGAATAGACCACGACGGATAGACCACGACAGGCAGACCACGACGGGCAGACCAGCAGGGGACAGACCAGAGGGGGAAAGATCATGGGCTTCCATCAGACCGCGAAGCATCGTTCGGGCAAGCATTCGCACCATCAGATCGGGCTCGTCCGCGGTCAGTTCGGCGACATCCCCGAAGACTCCTGGCTCGACTTCCTGGCGGCGAGCGGATTCGACGGCTGGGAGGAGGCCGCCTGGGAGCTCGACCTGGCCCAGTGCGACACCGACGCGGGCGCCGAGGCCTACGCGAAGTATCGCGTGGAGAAGGCGAAGAGCCGCGGGCTCGAGATCTTCACCGTGGCCACGCACCTGCAGGGGCAGTCGCTCGGCGACGAGCCGTCGGCCAAGACGCTGCAGTTCGTGGGCGGCGAGCCGGTGAAGGCCTACGTCGCCTGGCGGAAGGCCGGCAATGAGCCACCGCGGACGAATCCCTACTTCGTGCCCGACGAGGTGGGGAAGCTGATTCACGACAAGGCCCGCGCCGACCTCGTCCGCTCCGTCCGGCTGGCCCACTACCTCGGCAAGCTGCAGGACCGGAAGGTGGCCGTGCCGGGCTTCGTCGGCTCACCGGCCCACTGCTGGAGCCACTGGTTCGAGTTCCCGCCGCGGCCGAAGGCGATCGGCGGCTGCCCGATCCCCGAGGTGCTCGACGTCAGCCTCGAGCTCCTCGTCGAGCGGTTCGCGCCCGTCTTCGACGCCTGCCGGAAGTACGGCGTGACGTTCGATCTCGAGTGCCATCCCGGCGAGCGGGCGATGGGCGACATCGAATCCGCCGGCGACTACCTGCGGTTTCTGGGCAAGGCCGGCTACGGCACCGACGTGGTCGGCTTCAACCTCGACCCCAGCCACATGGTGTGGCAGGGCGTCTGCCCGATCGCCTTCATCCGTGAGTACGCCGACGCGATCCACTCGGCGCACATCAAGGGCGTGCAGGTGATCGACGGGCCCACCCGGGCGGGCCGCCTGGGCGGCCACCGGCCGATGGGCAGCAAGCTCAACGGCTGGAACTTCGTCACGGCGGGCAGCCGCCGCGACGCGGTCGACGTCGAGGAGGTGATCGTCGAGCTCAACCGCTCCGGCTACAGCGGGGCGATCAACATCGAGTGGGAAGACAACGACGCGGAGAAACGGGCGGGCGCCGTGGCGGCGCTGCGGGCCCTCCACTCCTGCGATCTGCCCCCGGCGACGGGCCGCCACGACGACACGCTCAAGGCCTGAGCCGGCAAGGCAGTGCGATCGCCAACGCCGCGTGCCGCATGACGGCAGGGCGCGATGCGGACGGCGCATTGCTTGTCGCCGGATTTCGAACCGGGTAGACTACCCCTCCGACGGCGGATCGCCTCGGGTGTCGGCGTTCTCTCTCTCCCGGGTGCGAGGTTCGGGTGAGGCGATCGGTCGAGGTCTCGGCGTTATGTTTGGGCGTTTGCGTCCGAGCGCGACCGGAAACCATGGGTCGGCGTGGCTGTCGTGGCTGTGTTCTTTCGCGTGGCAAGACCGCGAGAAAAGCGTGACAAGAGGAAGTCCGATGCTTTGTTTCAGACGGTCCGACGAGCGTCTTGAGGTGGCGTTGGCGTGTCGACTGGTCGCTCGATGCGCGGGCGGCGGAGTGTGCCTGTCGTTCGCGTTGGCCGCGACGCTGCTCGTTTCCTCGGGGTGCGGGAGCGGCGGGGCAGCCACGAATTCAAAGGCGGAAAAGACTGCCGGGGGCGACTCGATCTACGGCTCTTCGAACTACGAACTGCTGGCAGTGCTGGTGAACAAGGGGAACAAGGCATCAACGCTGCCGACGCTCCGGGTGCACGGAAGTCCAAAATCGGTGGTGAAGAAGCAATTCGCGCCCGTCATCGCCCAGTATGAGGCGGAACTCGCCGCCGCGCAGCGCCGCGCGAGCGAAACAATCGGCAAGATCGAGGAAAAGTCGGCGGAGCTGGACGTTGCCGAGCGATCGCTGACGGACGACTACGAGACGATGAGGCCGAAGGAATCCGATGGGCCGGCCGCGAACGCCCGAAATCCACTCCGCGACCTGTCGAAGGTGCGGGCCTCGAAGACGAAGGCCGACGACTGGTTCAAGGCGGCCTACGCCGAACGGATCACCCCCATCAAGTTGATTCTGAAGGAATTATACCAGCGGAAAATCGCGGACCAGTTGGCGATCGAGTTCCTCAGGTCAGTATTCAAGGACCGTCTCTTCGCGGCGTTGGATTCGATTCCCGGCGAAGACCGCAAACAGTGGACGACCGACGTCCATGGCAAGTCGACGATCACCGTGCCCAACGACGAGCCCTGGGCGGTCTGGGCCGAGACGACGCACAGCGAGACGGTCGGATGGGTGACGAAGCGCAACATCGAAGCCACGCATCGTCTGGTCACCAGCTTGGATAGCGACGACCCCGAGATCCACACCGTGATGACGGTGGACGAAACGACCTATCCTCAGCTAAAGACGATCACGGTCCGCTGGCTGCTTCATGTCCCCGACGACCTCGACAGCAACAAGAAGCTCGTCATCGATCAGCAGTCGGCCTTCGAACTGCAGGACGTGAGGATCGATTCGGGCCGTGGCGATGGCAAATACCTCAGTAAAGGTGGCACATTGTGATGATCCGGAGCGGCGGGCGATGTCGGCGGGGATTGTGGCGATTCGAGGCGGGCATCGGTCGCTGGCCGCGCGTGGTCGCGGTGCTTGTTGGGGCGGCATGGTTCGCGGGAGAGTCGCGCGCGGCCCCGTCGTTCGACGAACAGCTTGCGGCGATCAACGCCGACGCTCGCGAGGCCCGTAAGGGCGGCCAACTGGAACTCGTCGAGCAGAAGCGCCGTGATCGCTGGGAGTTGATCGCGGAGTTCGCCGAGCAGAAAAACCCGCCGGATTCGCTGTGGATCGCCGCCTACAAGGCGATCGAGAAGGTGGACGGGTCCGAGTCATCCACCACGGGGGGCACGGGCCTTCTCAACGCGCTAAAGTACAAGGAATCATGCGATGTGCTGAGGAAGGCGTTCGACGACATGGTGGCCAAGGGAGACGGGCCGCTGCTCGGCGAGTTGGCCACACGGTATTTCGAGGTCGCCCAACAGGCAAAAGGAGTCTATCGCGACGCGTTGGTTGCGGGCTCGCCCGATCAGGTCACCGACGTGGCCGACGTCGTGAAATCGCTACAGGTCGCCAGGGATCGCGATCCGTGTTGTGTCGCCGCGGTCGCGATGCTGCTGTACCTCGAGAAAACGGATCCGCGCGAGACCTTTCTGCGGGCCGAGGTCCGAAGTTCGTTTCGAAAGCGGCAAAAACAACTCGTCGATATTTCGCATCCGCTGATTCTGCCCAGACTTCCGTCGCGATCCAACTGGCTTCCGTTCGATGACGACGAAGGCACGAAGGCGCCGGCGGCCCGGGGGACTGAAAACCAGGATGTTGCCGTGATGCCGTGGCATGCGGCCGTCGAACTCGACAAGGCGATGAGCCTCCAATACATCCTCGAAGACCTCAGATACACGCGGCCATTGACGCCGGACTTCAACGTCATCATCGATATCGATGAAAAAGGACCCAACAACCAGCCCATCACGGTCCAATACCCGCTGTATACGTTCCCGAGCCAGGTGTTCGCCGGGACGGACGCGGGGCTGTCTCCGTGCTGTCTGCTCTACGGGAAGATGTTGCTGGCCCGCTCCGCGGAGGGCGAGGGCGGCAGCCGCAGCGTCGCCTATTTTCCGGTGGGCAATCTCGCGACCAAGGGGATCGGATGGGATTGCCGCGGAATCGATCTCATCTACCGGATGCCGACCGCGGAGGAATTGGACAAAAACCCGATCGTAAAGCGAAAGCACGAATTCATCACGGTGTACGCGCCCCGCGCGACGTGGAAGCTCGGAGATGAGGAGTTCCGCCTGTACGACTTTCCCATCCGTGATGCGGAGCGATGCCTGCAGGTGGGGATGCAGGTATTTTGCGTGCGCAACAAGGACGACTTCACCAAGCTGAAGTTTCTGCCGCTGCGTAACAAGCCGGATGCGGTCGCAAAATTGGAGACGCCCCTCGATCGGCAGTACCCAAACCCGGGGAAGATGCCGTTCGCCACGACGCCACTCGTGCGACGGGCCATCGAGAGTTACGCGGTGGCCAACGATCCGACGAAGCACGCGTTGATCGAGCTCATGCGAGATCAGTACCTCAACCCCCTCGTGCTCGTGTCGGAGCGAAAGACGGGAAGCAAGCAGTGTCAGCCCAATCTGTTCCCCGGCGATGCCGCAGGCGACCTTCCGTACGTCGTGCTCGATGACAGGAACAAACTTTATTTTTCCCTGTCGGGGCTGCCCGAATCGCCGTGCTGCCTGATCAAGAGCGAGGGTGCCACCGCCTACTTTCCGTTGATCGACGATGCGATTCCCCGGCCGGTGCTGTTGGGGTCCGAGCTTGGCAAGGCATTTGTCGGGGCGCTCGTGAAGGCAGGCTACACGGAGGAGCAAGCGGTCGCCGAGATCAAGCGTGCCATGACCGCGACGAACCACGTGCCGGAAAAATTCCGAAAGGCTCTCGACGCCCGACTCAAGGCCGAGAAAGCCGATGCGGTGAAGAAGGGCGCTCCGCCGGGCTCCGTCGGCGTCGACGTGGTCCTTTCCAAAATGTTGAACGAGGAAGGATGGTATGGCGATCCGCAGTTGAAGCCCGCGCTCGAGCAGATGTTCTCGCTGTATGGGTTTCGCTATCTCCGCGACAAGCGAAATAACTGGATCCTCGTCCGCGCGCTGACGGAAGATGATGGAAGCGGCACCAGCTTCGCCGGCGGCTCGCAGTTCAGGAGATCGAATCCTGAGCAGATGCAGCAGGAGCAGGCCCGGCGGGCACAGCAGCAGGCAGAGCAAGATCAGGAAACCGGGCGGTTTCCTTATTCGTATATTGCGCAAGACGGAAAGCAGACGATCGATAACGGACAGATCTATTCATGGACTTCTTATCAGCAGCTGAAAGACAGTATTTACAACGAGCATTTGAGAAAGGTGCTGACGTTCCACCCGTCTTTGGCGGCGATCGAGGTAATCGATGCCGATTTCAGCGACCGTCTCCAGCACCCGAGCGAACACAAGCCGGACTACGTCAAAAAAGTCCAGAAAGTCGCCGAACAGCAGGGGGGCAATGGGGATCAAGGCGGCGTGAAGGACGTCGGTGACGTTCCCGACTTGGTATCACCGTTCCCGGCGTGGGCCGTGGGGGAAGACGTCAATCAGCAGAAATCACTCGCTGCGCTTCATGGTGCCTATCTTCACAAGCTGACCGAATTGTCCGTGCAAGCGCGGCGGATGAGCGACGCGGAAGAACTGCGGCGATTTTACGAGCAGTTGTATCTCTCGGCCTACAGGGCGTCGGACATCAAAAGCGCCTTGGACGGCATGAACAATGCCCAGAAGCAGTTCAACGCCGCCGCGACGCGTCGTCAGGAGGCGGTCGCAACCCTGCAGGTCGTGCAGCTCGAGTCAGGCCGCGATTACGCTCGACGGAAGTACTTTCACAAGTCCATCGTCTGGTACAACGACCTGTTGTCGCAGCTCGTGTCGAGCGATCGGCGTGCGTCCCGGGTGATGATCTTTTCGGATGTGCCTACCACGGATACCGCGAACGCATTCGTCGACAATCTGCAGAACATGATCCAGAGCCAGAGCTTCGTACTCAACACCCAGATCGAGCTCGCCGGCGTGCTCAATGCCAGCGGGCTGAGGCCGTCGGCGCAATTCGTATGGCAGCGAACGATCGACGACTATGACTTCTTTCTCAAGCCCGCGGTGGAGGTCGCCAAAGATCTCATGGAGAGCTACGGGTTGCGGCTGAGCGATCGAGCGCAGCAGACCCTCGATGGTCTCGACGACACCATCGCATTGTGCCGCAACGCGATCGGAAAATATGACTTGAAGGTGGATTGGCGAAAGCTCCAGCCTGCCGCCGGAAAGGCGTTGGCGGGAGACGAGAAGCGGCGTCGCGATGCGGCGGCTGTGCGCCGCGACTTGGAGCGTGACAACCAGGGCAAGCTTCCGACCGCCGAGCGCGAACAGCTCGACAAGGAGTGCGAGGCGATCAGCAGCGACAGATCGATCGCATTCTCGGAGTGGCTGGAGTGGAAGAAGGCCCTGCTGAAGCTCCGCCCGACACTGGCCTATCGGACGACGTGGTTCTCGCCGCCGTGGCTCGGATGCCCATCTTCGTACGATCCGGATGCGGGATTCGGCGACCCGAACGATGCAGCGCGTGATCTGGTCCTCAAGGCGGATGGGCAGGCCATCGCGGCGTGGAGCAAGAAGCCTTTGGTGGAGGCGAACAAGGATCCCATCGCCGGCGACGCCAGCGCGATCCTCGGTTGGTACTGGCTCGACGTGGGCCAGTTGCCGTCGGCACGGGCGGCCTTCATGAATCTCGCACGACTCAAGATGGCCAGCGCGAAGGAGCGGGGAGATTCGTTGGAGGGGCTGCTCGACGAGTTGCACTCCTATGCCGCGTTGACGGCGGCGGGCGCGATCGTGGAGTCGATGCCCGGCCTCAGTGCGTTCAAGAGCGATTTCGGCTCTCTTCTCGAGGGACAGCTTCGCGGCTGGGAGAAACGTTGGTTCGCACAGGGTCACTATGGGCCGCACGCATCCCAGCAGCGGCTCGAACTGCTCTCCAGGGCAGCCCAGGTTCAGCGTCAACTTGCCGGGATGAGCCGGGATTGGAGACGGAACCGATACTTCTTCCCCGATTACTCGTTCGAGTTCGGGGCCGTGCCCGACTTTTTCGTCCAGAAGCTGCTCAAGTCACCGGACCTTTTTAAGCCCTTGACGCCCGAAGAGGTGAAGGAGCGTGAAGACGAGGCCGTCGAGGGCAACAAGTGGGCGCTGATCGACAAAGGGCACGCCATGAAATTCATGGAGAATTTCAAGCTCAAGCAAGCGGTTGAAGAAGACATCGTGTTTCTCGGCGAATGAGCGGATGGCGTTGAACCATGGGAATCACCGCTGGACGGTCGAAGCGTGGCGGCGACTGGGCGGGGCTCCTGGTGGTTGCCAGCCTCGTCGCGGTCTCGCCGGGTGGTGCATGCTCGGCCGCCGACCCGGCGGAGATCAAGACCGCGATCGAACGCGGCGTCAGGTATCTGGCCGACACGCAGTCGCGCAACGGCACCTGGAACTCCTCCGGCCACGAGCTCGGCGAGACCGCGCTCGCCGGGATGGCGATCGTGGCGGGGGGCGGGGACGCCTACCGGGCGAAGGTGGAGGCCGCAGCCGCGGCCGTTCGCAGGCTCGCCGTCGCCGAGACGAACACCTACGACATCTCGCTGGCGATCATGTTTCTCGATCGCCTCGGCCGGACCGAGGATGACCCCCTGCTCCGCGACCTCGGTGTCCGGCTCATGGCCGGGCAGTGCCAGGACGGCTCCTGGTCGTACCACGTGCCGGCGATGGCCCGCGGGGCCGCATCGGAGCCGTTGGGGCGGGGCACCGGTGACAATTCGAACACCCAGTTCGCGGCGCTTGCGGCATGGATCAGCCGGCGGCACGGGCTGCCGAACGACGCGGCCCTGCAACGGCTCGACCAGCACTTCAGAAACACGTTCGATTCCAATCTCGGGGGCTGGGGATACGTGGGGCAGTCATCAGCGACTGCCACGATGACCTGCGCCGGGCTGGTCGGCCTGGCGACCAACCTGGGCGCCGAGCGGCAGCGGAACGATGACAATCCCCCGCAGGGCGGCCCCAAGGCACAGCAGCAGCGTGGTGCCGCGGTGACTGATCACCTCGCCAAAACGGCTCTCGCGGCGCTTGGCAACGAACTCGCCATCGCGAATCGCGATCCGACGTCGAAGATCAACCAAGACCTGTATTTCTTCTGGTCGCTCGAGCGGGTCGGCGTGATCTACGGGGTGCGCGACATGAACGGCATCGACTGGTATCGCTGGGGAAGCGATCGTCTCGTGAGAGGGCAGTTGGGGAACGGCGAATGGAGCGGCGTCAGCGGCAGCAAGGGCTGGCGGTACGAGGCCAATGTCGGCACGAGTTTCGCGATCCTGTTCCTCTGCAAGGCCAACGTGGCTGCCGATCTCACCGCGCAGGTGGGGACGGGCGGCGGCTCCGGCCGCGGTGGCGGCGTTCCCGAGGAAGCAGCGCCGGCCGGCCTCGGCGGAGGGCCGCAGTACATGCGCCGGGCGCGAAGGGACGATCCGCCGCCGGGCACGCAGTCGGGAACCCAGCCGGGAGATCCCGGCAAGGCCACGCCCGATGGTAGGAATCCCGCGAAGAAACCTGCCAAGCAACCAGACGGCAAGCAACCAGACGGCAAGCCCCAGCCCGGACCGGGCGTGCTGGAACCGTTCTGAGCCTGTGTGTGAGGTCCATGTTGAGGCACTCTTCGAGTCTTGTTCGAGTCTTTGAATCGGGCTCGATCTATGCCGTCGTGCTGTGAATAGCCCGTCTTGCCCCTTCATCAGGTTCTCGGTCCGACATGGCCCTCACCTCCCATTCCTGTCCGAAGTGCCGCAAGTCCGTCCTTTGGGCGGGCAATGCTGCCGGCGGCCGGGTGCCCTGCCCGCATTGCAAGACGCTGCTCGAGGGTGGCCCGGCAGGCATCCGCCTCGCCGGGCCGATCACCACCGCCCCGCGCGGTGATGCCCGTGAGCGGACCGTTTCGCCTCCCCCCCCGTCCAAGCCCGAGCCGCCCGGTCCGCCATCCGTCAGCCCTCTGGCGATCCTCGCCCTCTCCATCGCCGCCGTCGCCTGCATCGTGGCGACGGCCTTCCTCGCCGGAAACTGGTCGCTGCAAAAGAGTGCGGCCAACAAGCCCGCAGCCGAAGGCGGCCTGCGATCGGAGGCGGAGAATGACGAACTCGCCGTGCGCAGAGAAGAACAGGGGCCAGGGAGAGAAGAAGAGCGAAAGAGGGCTGCCGCCGAAGCCGAGAGCAGGAAAAAGTCCGAGGAGGACCGTGCTGCCAAGGAGGCAGAGGAGCGAAAGGCAAGGGACGCTTCGTCCGCGTCGGAATCCCGGCGGCTGGCGGAGATGGGCCGCAGCGGAGATGGGGCCGCTCCTCCCGGGCTTGCCGCGGCCGTGGAAGGCGTGCGCCATTCGGTCGTGACGCTCCTCGCCGGCGAGGCCGACAAGGCCACCGGCCTCGGGTCGGGCTTCGTCGTCGGCAAGCGGAGGTGGATCGTCACCAACCTCCACGTGGTCGCCGATACGACGCGGGCCGTTGCCTATCGGAAAACCGACGACGGCAATGTGGTGAGGGGGGA
>Ga0214917_10004888_pt1 | contig 14599 bp, 7 predicted proteins | sample LL_1208_BB_MetaG_FD_177983 | JGI IMG/M metagenome (GOLD analysis project Ga0214917, IMG submission 177983) | Freshwater microbial communities from Lake Lanier, Atlanta, Georgia, United States - LL_1208_BB | ecosystem: Environmental > Aquatic > Freshwater > Lake | place: USA: Georgia | collected... | reverse complement strand
ACCCAGATAAGGCTCAGTGATCATCATCCCGAGACGCCGACCAAACTGGCGCCACAATGCGTCTAATTCAGCTCGATAAGGAGCAGGATCAAATGGATCATCCCTATGAGAAAGGTCTCGACACTCCTGGGTGGGGAAACTGAAAAATTTCACCCTCGGATCACGCTCCCGGTCATGCTCCGAACCAGTGACAGCACCGGCGAGGCCTTTCTTTCCATGAAACCCATGCCTGGTGGCAAGGATCATGTCGCGATTCCGGTCTCTTGCCATACCAGTCCATAAAGCCTTTACAACAGCTTCAGAACCAGAAGCAGCCCAAAGAACCTGCTCTAAACGATCTCCTCCAGCGCATCCACGAATCATTTCAAGAAGCTTTGCAGAGGCTCGCACTTCAATCGGAGTGATGGCATTGTAAGCAGTCATGGGAACAGATTGAAAAAAGCCAGCACACGGGGAACCGCATTCAGACTTGCATCGTTGATTCTCAAAATTACCAAGATGGGAAGGCCACTGCATTGCTTTAGAAAATCGTGTCATCCAACCGCACGGGTTGTGCCCAAGATTGGCTACAAGAACACCACTGGTCAAATCAAGAAGACGCTTGCCTTCAGGCGTCCAATGGAAACAACCAGCACTCGATGCCAAAACAGCCTGGGAGGAAGTAAAAGTACGAAGACAACGCGGCTCAACCCTTGAAGCCTCACCCCTGATAGGGTTGGAAAGCATTTCTCCAAAATGATTAGCGGCATGTGTCATAACTATGAACCCGTTAATAAAGGCGGAGGACTAAATCATCTCACGAAACAAAAATAATGCCAACGGAACAAGTTAGCCTTGAATCATCGGTTGATAAAGCAAAACAGGCGGTGGACCGCCCGGTAATCGAAGCACAAGACCTCCTAATGGATCATCAACAAAAACAACGCCGCCTGGAAATCCTTGGGCATGGGAGGCAAGAATGGCCTCCATCGCTTGCACAACAGCAACTACATTTCTTTCAGCTTCCAAGGCGGCATATCCCATACTCCTGATTTCAGACAACACATTATTCCGAGCAGGAACAGAATCCGATTGTTTCACCATCGCACATTCAATAAAGAAGCGCTCAATAACTTCCAACCCGTATCCTTTTTTAGAACGATATCCCCACGGATCAATCGCCTCTGAGTTGTAATGATGATTGGGTGTTTCCTTCAAAATCGAGGGTGTTTTACCCTCTATAGATAATTCCACCCCGCGCTTCCGTTGATGGGAAAGCCAGATACCATTATCAAAACGAAACTGCGCTTCCTGGTCGACATATCCGCAAAAATTATCAGGATTCACCCAGCTTGTGTGAATATCAAAACAGGCCTCTCGCCCATCAGGATAAAGGTATTCCATCCTCAACTGAACACTATCCCATGTGTCGCCAGATGCAGGCCTAACAATACCACGCTGACCAGTACATGATATTCTGTTGAGTTTCCAATTTTGGCCTGAACAAGATCCAAAAGTGAAATCAATAAGCTTAATATAATGAACAGCAACATAAGTTCCTGGATTACGCCCGCCAATCCATTCACTAAACTGTCCAAGACTAATCTGCTTTGGTTCAAGCAAAGTGCAGTAGCCGCTGTTTACATGATTCAAATTTCCGTCAATAACATGGGTGCGAAGTTTCTTGTGGTCTGGATCAGCAAGCTTGTGATAAACAACACGCGCCAACACACCATTCTGCCAGGCAATGGAACACAGTTGATCAAGCTGATCAACACTGAGGACTGAAGGTTTTTCAATCAGAACATGTTTACCGGCCGAAAGCGCGGCCTTAGCCAATTCAAAATGCCTGTCATCAGGGGTCGCAACACAAACGGCATCACAGGCATCAAGAAACGGGGCAAAACCATCAGAGGAAAGAAAATGTTTTGCCGAGGCAAATCCAAGATGATCTCGGTAAAGGGCAGACCTAGATCCGGTCCGTGAGAGGGTAGCCGAAAGTTCAACTGTCATCGGCCGAATCATTCGGTCATGCAAGGATTCACCAGCCAGCCGATCAAAGACCGGCAGATAGGTCTCCTCAAAAATCATTCCTAATCCTGCCATGCCAATCCTAAGCGGGTTCAGGCTCGAATCTCGATTATTCATGCGGACTCCAAATCGAGGCATTTTGCAACATAAGGTACATTATCGGACGTTGCGAACTTGAGCCCCATGGACCCAAGGTTGACAGCCATAGAAATCAAGGTCCGATAATCATCATTATGTTGCAAAAGGCGCAAACTGAAACGGACCCAGGAAAAACGTGTTATTTGCCTTGTTTTTTCATTTTTTGAATTTCAATCCCGCGGAATTCCACAGGATGACTTTCAGCTTGAAGCGAAATGTATCCCTGCTCGATTACTCTTTTGCCACCTGCGTTCATCAATAGAACTTTGCCATCTGGATCCTTGTCGTCGTATTGGGGTTTCTCGTACTCCAGCACTTTTTGCCCCTCAATGTAGTGCTCGATAACGCCCCCACCTTTTACGACCACCTCCGCCTTGACCCAACCATCCCCGTGGTAAGTTTTCGCGTTGCTGTTGGTGCAATGACGGGTCAAGAGGCTTTCCTTCATGACCACATGGGTGCCTGGTGTGCACAAGTTTCCAGTTGGGCGCGGATTGGTTCCATCTCCTCCCAGAAATTGCACTTCAATAGAAACCGGGAATTCCTGCGCCTTACGCATGGTTTCTGGTGCCTGACAATGAATCATGACCCCGCTGTTGCGCAAGGCCCAACCGGGCCCGCCTTTGACTTGCTGGCCAGTAAACCGGTATTCCAATCTCAGTCGATAATCTCCAAAAGGTTCCTTGTAGAATAGATGTCCAAATTTTCCGCCAAATTCCTTGTACTGGTCATAATTAACTTTGATGACACCATCTTCGACCCGAAATGTTTTGTACGGATCTTCCCCGAATTCATGCCCTGTAATTTTCGGCTTCCAACCGTGCAAATCCTTGCCGTTGAAAAGTGGTTGCCAATCGTTTTGCTGCGCCGGTGATTCGAGACACCAACAGGCCGCTATGGCGATTGCCAATTTGCCAATTGCGTTCTTGAATTCAGTCATTTTTCTCTCCCCACCAGGTGCCTGCATTCCATGAAGGCTTGAATCGGTGATGGGGAGGATTATCGAGAACTATCTGGCATTTACAAGTCAGCCTGCGTTCAGGCCAGATACCTGCATGCCCGAATTTTCCGGCTCCTTGATCATTCCCATGGACCGAAATTTTTCGAACCTTTTTTGAACAAGCACATCCGTCTTGTTTCTCGAAACATCTCTGATGGACCTGATTACCCAATTTTTTAGTGTGTTGGCCATTTCCCGGGGATCCCGATGCGCTCCGCCCAAAGGTTCAGGAAGAACCTCGTCGATCACACCGTGCTTCAGGCAATGTTTGGAAGTTAATTTCAGTGCTTCTGCGGCCATCGGCCTTGTTTGGTCGTTGGCTGTTTTCCACAGAATTCCGGCGCAACCTTCCGGGGAAATTACCGAGTAGTAGGCATGCTCAAGCATGGCCACCCTGTCACCTATGCCAATTCCCAAGGCTCCACCAGACCCACCCTCACCAATGACCACGCAAAAAATCGGCGTTGGTAATGTTGACATGTGAAGAAGGCTGTCAGCAATGAGTTGGGCGATCCCGCGCTCCTCGGATCCGATTCCGGGAAATGCTCCGGGCGTATCAATCATGCAAAGAACCGGAAGTTGAAACTTGGCGGCCAAAGACATTGCCCGCATGGATTTGCGATAACCCTCCGGGTGTGCGCAACCGTACATGCATTCTTGGCGTTCCTGAAGTGTGTGGCCTTTCTGGTGCCCGATCACGACCAGCTTTTGCTCGCCCAATCGCGCGAATCCACATCGCATTGCCCTGTCATCGCCGAAAGCCCGGTCGCCATGAATTTCAGTGAAATCCTCGAAAACCATTCGGATGTAGTCCATGGTTTGAGGGCGATCGCCATGTCGACTTACAAGCACAGTCTCCCAAGCGGTCAAATTCGAGTATTTCTGCCGTTTGATTCGCGCCAATTCCTTGCGGATTCGCAATATTTCATCCGAGACTGAAAGTTCTTTTGCTGATTTTTGTTCCATTGAAACAAGGAGGTTCTCCAGTTCATGGATTTCCTCCTCGAAGGGGAGTCGCGCAGGATTCGCCATCAATCGATCTCCCGAATAAGCCAGAATCAGGAGCCTATCAGCTCCAGTATTCCTCGAAGTGAATATTGCCGCGATCATGATGTCCACGGTCAGCCCGGAAACCGCGTTTTTCCAAAACCTCGATCACCCCTTCGGTTTTCGGATATGCGTATTCGCCGGTTTCGCGGTTCTTTTCGGGCACACCAATCATCGAAGGATTGCCGCAAAGGAACACATGGGTGGTGGCTGGATCAAGATCCTTTCCAATCCTTCTTTCAACTTCGCCAGATTTCAACAAATCTTGTATGTACACCTTCTTTCCAGCGTTTTCCGGTTCCCTCGTGGCCAATGGCAGGTAGTGGTAATTCTTGTACCGGCCCATGAGCCTTTCATGCATTTCCAAATAGCCCAGGTCTTTTTTGAGCCGAACACAACACGCCGAGACAATCGGTCCCTGATGCCCGGTCAGCAGCAACTGCTGAAGCATGTAGTTGTGGGGAGCTTCACCGGTTCCAGTGCCCAAGAGAAGGACAGTGTCGCCGGGTTTGACAAGATCGAGGTTGTAAGCACCCGTGATTTTTTCACCACAAAACAGCCTGTCGCCCTCCTTGAGCATGAAGAGGCGTGGTGTCAACGCAGGCGCCTTTCCAGATGATGTTTCCCGAACAAGAACGATATAAAATTCCAAGTATGGGGCCACCTGATTATTTGCGAGATTGCCCGCATCATCCAAAACAGAAGCGCTGATTGAATACGATCGCCGAACAAGTTTGGCTCTGTCAGCCTCAGGGAGCACTTCTTCCATGGTTCCAGGCAATCGTGGTTCCCAGTTGCCCAGTCCAAGCAAGGTGTACTGACCAGCCTTGTGCGACATGATGGATTTGTCTGGACGAATTCGAATCAGCATCAGGTCGGAATGCACTTTGACCAAACCATGGACAGTTGCGTTGTATTTTTCATTTCTCATCTGTGCGATCTGTTCAGATTCCATTTTTGGCCAACCTCTCGAAAAAAATGACCGAAATGCAAACCAATATTAATTCGAGCAGTCTAGCGTCCGAGTGACGGCCTGAAATTTTCATGAGGGCCATTCCATCGGTGGCGCCATCGCATCCGCAATAATGTATCGAACTGCTACTTCGGCCCCAAGTCCGCTTCAATCACGGGTGATGGGGGAAATGCTATCAAATGCATACAACCAACAGTTTGCCAATTCAAATTTTGAATGGCTTGGCGAAAATGAGCGTAATCCTTCCCGAGGGGGCCTCCGCGAGAAACCGACGCTCCCACAAGAATGGTTTTTCCTGCAAACAATTTTCGAATACCTTCTGGCGAGTCCCAATCAGGTTTTTTTGGTATCAAGCGCCGGAACCAAATTGAATTGTTGGCGGCTGGGTCCGCGCCGTAGTACACGAGTCCCATTGGTTCGGCTTGCTGTCCTATGAGTTTTTTCGCTGTTGGAATCCCTTGGCCCCAATCGTAATTGGAATCACTCATCAGCCAGTCGGGCGAGCCGATCCGACTCCACGGGGCATTGGCAAACATCAGGCCTTGGGGGAAAGAAGCTAAGCCCTCCATACCGTGGCTAACTAAAAGGAAAATGGCCACGGCACGGTTCCATCTATTTTTCGCATTCCATAATCCAGCCAGAGCGATTGCCGCAAGAAGATAAGCAGAAACAAAAAGTGGGAAGACGAGCCTTATACCAATTTGGACTCTGCAATTGAGGCTGAACAGAAATAAAATGCAAAATGCTGCCGCAAGGCATGGACAAGCCCAGCGAAAAGCCCTTGAAGAAAGACAAACTCCCAAAAGAATCAGTCCACTGACTGTCAACTTGATGCTAAGGAGGACCGGAAAGTACCACAAAAATGCCCTGGGAGCTTCATAACCAAGCAGATAAGCTCCGTGCCCTCGCATGTTGTGCTTGATCTGCTGGGCCAAACCCTCGCCTGCATTTGTGAAAATCCTGATGTTTTCGGAAACCCAAACCATCCATTTGGATAACCATCCGTCTGGAAGTGACTGGGCCCATTTAACAAAAGTGGGCTCGGTACCCCAGTCGCTTCCAACCAAAACAAAAACTGTCAATAATCCGACTCCAAACATGGTCATTCTTTCATGCAACCATGCCCGGAATTTCGAAGAATCGACCTGCCTGCCAGCCTTAAACCAATTGACCAAGTCGCCTGAAAAAATCAGCAAAGGTACAAAAGCCATGGCAGACGCCTTGGCAAATAAAGCAAGGCCGTAGGCCAGCCCGGGCAGAACCCACCGACGAAATCTTTTATGTCCTTGTCCCGCCAGATGTGCCCACCATGCCAGTAAAACCGTTGATAAACATGCGATGTCGGTCGTTGCAAGTGCCGCATGACTGGTCAATGTTGGTTCCAAGCAGACCAACCCGGTGGCCATCCAAGCAACAGTTCTGCCGCACAGGTTTCTGGCAACTCCGAAAACCACAATCAAAAGTAGCCACCAAAAAACAATCGAGGCAGCCCGTGCAATGCGAAGGGCGTGATCGAAATCCTGTTTCAAGTTCCACGAATGAATACCCGACCATTCGATGATCGCCAAAGGCAAGGTCGAAAGATCCACCGGTAGGGGCATTGTCCCCAAACGCATAAGGGGCTTGTGAGTTCCTTCCCGCCATCCTTTTAAACCACATTCAAGATATGTGGGCTCATCAAATGTCGGGCCGACTGCCAGCGAACCCCAGATGATCACGAATCCCGTGATAGCCGCGACGCCCCAAAGGCAAAACCAGTCAGACCAATTATTCCTTGAGGAAACCTCGCTGTCATTCATCAGCCATCCCCGGCAATCCGAAAGGAACGCAGGGCAAAACCATCGGGCAGGCCCCGTTAAAAAACAAGGCCGGACAAAATACGAACTTCGTTTGGTCAGTTGCGAAAAACCAAAATAGCTCTGCCGAGCCCAGATTTAGTCGCGGCTTGTCTAATTTCAACAAAGCGCCGGACTTCCACAGATTGAGGCTGGGTTTTTACGGCTGGATAGTAAGGACTGTAAGCGACCACTAGAGCTGTTGGCAAAATTGCGCGGGAATTACCAACGAATCGACTGTTTGCGCCTGATTCAATTGCCTTGATGGCCTGTTTAGCTGTCTCCTCTTCTAGATCTTTGGAAGCTCCAGCCCTAAGGCTTTTGACAGGAACATCACTTCCAAAATCCCAACCAGTCATTGATTTCAACTGCTTGCGAGCTGTCTCTGGTGCGCTGACGATCAAGGAAGAAGCAAGTTGGGCCGATTTCGAAACTGAGCGTTTTCCATCAGAATTTTTAAGCTCGCTGAGAGTAGCTTCCAATTGTTTTAGGTCAATGTCCTCCAACACAACGATGTAATTAGCTCGAATATTGCCACGGCGAAGGCGGTCCATTGCCAACCCGTCTACAACCACCCCCTTCTTTTGGGCTTTCAACACTCCGATCAGTGCATCCACGGCGTGTCCAGGCTCAGCAGCAGGAAGGTCAAGTTGAATTGTCCCAGACTTATCCTTCATTGAGTTGAAGGCGCTTGGCAAAGCCCCGAGGTCATTCCACGGAATAATGTGCGGGAGTTTCAGGCTCAGCTCCTCAAGTTCCCGAGAAGAACGGGCTGGAGCTCCTAAAATCTCGGAAACCGAATCTTTGCTTGCACTTCCCTGCCCGCTCAAATTCGCATGATTACCATTATCTTCAGCCCGCTGATACTTTTTTCCGACCAAGTTTTCTTCAGTTGCTGAATAAGGCAATAACCAGTCGGCCCACTTTTCCTCAGGAATTCCACCTTCAGAATCCTTCGGCAACCCGCTGACGACCTGCCAGTTATTATTTGGCTTCTGCTTTTCCAAAATATCTGGCCCTTGATCAGAACCATTAACAGCAAAGACGGGCACTGATGATTCTTTCGGAAAACCTGACCTGAAAAGCCAGTTGGATAAAATGGCAAGACCTATCAGCCAAGAAACTGAAAAAGCCAGAACTCCAGGCCACTGAATACGAGGCTTACCGCTATTAGGACTTACGATGGAAATCGGACCCTGTCTGGCGATTTGCTTGTGACTTATGGTCCTCAGTGCATGAGCAACACTTTTGCTGAAATCAACAGGTAAAACAGGGACAGCAAGGGTGGCCAATACTCTCTTGTCCTTGCGTAAATTCTGATATTGCGACAATGCCTCGGGATCGGACCGAAACAAGCGCCGAAGGCGCTTTCGGTCGGTTGGGGAAATTTCACCATCGAGCGCTGCAGTGATCAACCGCATGCGGGGGTCGTTCTGATTCATGATTGCTCGCCCCCTTCCTTAAAGGGAACCTGATTTTCCAAGAGGTTTCGTAACTCAAGCCTGGCGCGATGAAGACGGCTACGAACCGTGCCGACGGGGATCTCCAAAACTTCCGCCATGGCCTCGTAGCGCATGTCCTCCATGTCCTTCATGACCAGCACCGCCCTGTGATCAGGACTCAAAAGGTCTAAAGCGGCATGAACCTTTCGGGCGTCATCCTGAAGTTCCATCTGGGCGCCCGCCTGCTCCCCGGATGACTGAGGAACAATGCTTCCTCCAGAATCATCGATGGTACGCATGCGAGCGTTCAGTCGACTTATTGCCTTGCGGCGATGAGATATCGCGACATTCAACGCTATTCTGTAGATCCAAGTGAAAAAACGGGAATCACCTTTGAATTGCCGCAATGAGAGAAATGCGTTCAAAAAGGCTTCCTGAACGACATCTTGCGCGTCCTCCAAGTGCCCTACCACCCGGTACACACTTGTGAAGAGTCGCGTTTGGTGCTGGGAAACCAACAAGCAAAAAGCCTCGTGATCACCCGTTTGGGCGCGTTCGAGCAGTTCATGCTCGCCTAACTGGTCTGATTCAGGGGCAGAACCCACCGATTTGCCTGCCTGAATGACCGCGGGGTCCATCCGTCTCCACCTGTTTATTTAGTCACAGGAATGGCTTGGGGAGTTCCCGATTCATGAAACTCACAATCAAGTCTGGACCAAAGGCAAGCGAGTGTCAAAAGCCTCCTTCCCCTTCCCTAGCATGACGATGGCCACACCGTAGTTCTGATGGATCAGCTTTCATGATTCGCAAGGCATCCACCCCCGATGACTCCCCTACCCTTACGATCCGTGGGGCCAGGGAACACAACCTTCAATCGATCAACTTGGACCTGCCCAAGGGAAAGCTCATCGTTTTCACGGGCGTATCAGGGTCGGGAAAATCCTCCCTTGCATTCGATACCCTTTATGCTGAAGGGCAACGACGCTATGTCGAGTCCCTCTCAAGCTATGCCAGACAATTCTTGGGTCAGCTGCCAAAGCCAGATGTCGATCTTCTTGCAGGCCTGAGCCCCTCCATCAGCATCCAGCAAAAGGCAGCAAGCCGAAATCCGCGTTCAACCGTTGGGACCATAACGGAGATCCATGATTTTCTTCGCGTGCTCTACGCCCGGGTGGGGGACTCATACTGCCCTGCGTGTGAAAAACCCGTTGCAGGGCAAGGAAGGGAGCAAATCATAGCCCGCCTCGAATCACTGCCCGAAGGAACGCAGGTGCTTATCTTGGCACCACTCGTAAAAGGCCAGAAGGGAGAGTTCAAGGATTTATTCGAGGACTTGCGCAAAAAAGGCTATGTCAGGGCGCGAATAGATGGCGAAATCTCCAGGCTCGATGAGGATCCGCGTCTCGATCGAAAAATCAAACACCACATTGAAGTGGTTATTGACCGCATGCAGATTCGCGCTGAAGACCGGTCCAGGATTGCCGAGGCCGTTGAGTCCGCACTTACCATCGGCAAAGGTGAAATGATGGTATCCATCATTTCACCTGGGGGAGTTAAGGCAAAACCGAAACAAGGAGCCTTTTCCGAGGATCTCCTCTTTTCCTCAAACCATGCATGCCAAGGTTGTGGAATCAGTTATGCAGAACCGACACCGCAACTTTTCAGTTTCAATAGTCCCGCTGGAATGTGCTTGGATTGCGACGGATTGGGAAAACGGCATTCTTTTGATCCGGATTTGTTGATTCCCGACCAAAGCAAAAGTTTTCGCGCTGGTGCGGTGGTTATTCTTGGAAAGCTTGGATCCATGGGGCGCTGGCGTCGGCACATCTATGAGGGAGTTGCGAATTCCCTCGGTATTGACCTGAAATGCCCGTGGAACGATTTGCCCGAACAGCATCGACATTGGTTGCTCCACGGATCCGCAGACCGCCATGTGACTTTTGAATGGAAACAACGAGGCGGAACGGTATGGAAACACGGCGGAACATGGGAAGGAATTATTCCACAACTAGTCGCGAGTTACAGGAAGGCCGCGGCAGGACCTCGTCGCTTGCAGTTGGAAAAGTATATGCGGATCAGGCATTGCGATTCCTGCAATGGCGCCAGGTTGAATCCCCAGGCCCGATTTGCCCGTGTTGCCGGAGTTACCCTCGTAGAACTCGAATCATGGCCGATGGGCAAAGTTTCGAATTGGTTGAATCCTCAAACCGGCGACTTGTGCAAGGGTCTTTCCAAGGCAAAACAAACCATTGCGGCGGAGTTGTTGAAGGAAATAAGGGGCAGAGTCCAATTTCTGATGGATGTCGGCCTTCACTACCTAACCCTGGACAGGGCGGCGCCAACTCTTTCCGGTGGTGAAACACAGCGAATCCGCCTTGCTGGACAAATCGGTTGTGGCCTTGTTGGCGTCCTTTACATCTTGGATGAGCCAAGCATTGGATTGCATCCGCGGGACAATGACAGGCTGATTCAAAGTCTTATACGCCTCAGGGATTTGGGAAACACAGTAATCGTTGTCGAACATGACGAAGACACCATGCGGGTGGCGGATTGGGTTGTTGATTTTGGACCAGGACCTGGTGCCCGAGGCGGAAAGGTTGTGGCGGAAGGCCCGCTGTCGTCATTGCTTAAGCATTCTGAAAGCCTGACGGGCCAGTACCTTTCCGGTAGAAAAACAATTCCAACGCCCCACGCGCGCAGGCTTGGCAATGGCAAGTCCATCTCGATTATCGGAGCCCGTCACCACAATCTCAAAAACATCACGGCGCGTTTCCCGCTTGGCACATTTCTGTGCGTCACGGGAGCAAGCGGATCGGGCAAAAGCTCATTGATCAATGATATCCTCCGCAATTCCCTGGTGGTTGTTCAGGAGAAGGAGGAAGAGAACGGGCAGGAAACAACCGGACAACAGGCTGGAGCACATGATCGGATCGAGGGGACATCCAACATCGACAAGGTGATCTGCATCGACCAGTCACCAATTGGTCGAACACCGCGGTCGAACCCCGCAACATACATCAAACTATTTGATCAGATCCGCGAGATGTTCGCCCTGACAAATGAGGCGAAAGCCAGGGGATACAGCGCTGGGCGGTTTAGTTTCAATCGGCCAGGTGGGCGATGCGAGGCTTGTGAAGGAAACGGTTCGACGAAGTTGGAAATGGATTTCCTCGCGGATGTCTGGCTAACTTGTCCTGTTTGCGAGGGCAAACGATACAACCACGAGACCCTTCAAGTAAAATTCAAGGGAAAAAGTATTCATGATGTTCTAAACATGGATGTTTGTTTGGCGCTTGAGCATTTCAGTTCGGTACCCAAGATCAGGGGAATGCTTGAGACCTTGGTCGCGGTGGGACTTGATTACATCCACTTGGGACAACCAGCACCAACTCTCTCGGGCGGAGAGGCGCAAAGAGTGAAGCTGGCTAGGGAGTTGAGCAGGCGAGATACGGGAAAAACTCTTTACATACTGGATGAACCTACCACGGGACTCCATTTCGAAGATATTCGAAGGCTATTGGAAGTCCTTCATCGCCTGGTCGAGGCGGGTAACACCGTGGTTGTGATCGAACACAATCTCGATGTGATCAAGACCGCTGACTGGGTCATCGACATGGGCCCGGATGGAGGCGGCGGCGGTGGTGAAATCGTGGTCGAAGGCACGCCCGAGACAGTGGCGCAATGCACGGCCTCCTTCACCGGCGCTGCCTTGGCCCCAATCCTCGGTATCAAAAGGCAATCCCCAAAACAACTAGCCCACGGCAAATCAAAAACCATCAAAGCTTCTACTGACACATTGGACAAAATTGTGGTCAAGGGCGCCTCCCAACACAACCTGGCCCATGTCGATCTGGAATTGCCCCGCGGAAAAACAACCGTATTTTGCGGTCCCAGCGGTTCAGGCAAATCATCGCTGGCCTTGGACACGATTTACGCAGAAGGCCAACGGAGGTACATCGAATCCCTTTCCAGTTACGCCAGGCAATTCCTTGGTCAGGTCGGCAAACCTAGGTTCGACCAGATCACGGGCTTGAGTCCAGCCATCAGCATTGAACAAAAAACCACCAGCCGGTCACCCCGCTCAACCGTGTCGACAGTGACGGAAATACATGACTATCTGAGGGTGCTTTATTCCCGATTGGCAACCCCGCATTGTCCACGTTGCAAGATGCCGGTGGGAGCACGCTCAACAGACGAGATCATTTCAGCAATTCAAGGAATGCCCGCGGATTCCAAGATATACATCGCCGCGCCTGTCGACCGCCGCGGGCAGGAATCCTATCAGGAAATGTTGGATTCCCTGCGACGGGATGGTTATTCCCGTGTCAGGATTGATGGATTGACAACGGTCATCGACGAAGCTCCTTCCATCGATCACAGGCGAAAGCACGCCATCGAGGTTGTTGTTGATCGGCTTGTTCTTAAGTCAGCTCAAAGGTCCAGGCTCGCCGACAGTGTTGAAAAAGCCCTTGCTCTAGGAAAAGGGATCACCAGAGTCGTCCGTGTGGATGAAAACGAACCTGAGCAATCCTGGCAAGTCGACCAGTACAGCCGAACACTTTCCTGCCCGGGTTGTGGTCGAGGTTATGAGCGCCTCAATCCGCATCATTTTTCGTTCAACAGTCCTTTGGGCTGGTGCCCATCCTGCGAAGGACTCGGAACCCAAAGGGGCACTCAAACAAACTTGGTTTTCCGTGACCCTGACGCCAGTCTTGCTGATGGAGCCCTTTCGATCTGGCCCGATCTAAGTGCGGACCCGGCTTTTGCCTCACTGGCAAAGGCATTGGCCAGACATGGAAAATTCAAACTGGACACCCCTTGGAAGCAATTGAACCCAGCCGCGCAGTCCATGATCATCAATGGATGCGGTGATGAGTGGATCGATGTAGGTGGAAAAAACACAGGGTTAAAATTCCAGTATCGGGGGATTAACCCGGCCATGGCGCTCCTCGCCCGCACAAGCCCTGGAATTCGCGAGAGATTGGAAGCGATGGTTGGGGAAATACCGTGCGGCGCCTGCCAAGGTGCGCGCCTCAGGCCCGAACCAGCCGCGTGCAAACTGCAACTTGGCGACGCAAACCTCAGCATGGCTGAAATCCAAGCCATCAACCTGGAAAATGCCTTGAAGCTGTTTCAGGAATTTTCCTCAGGCCCTGACCTTCCTGTCGCCGCTGGCGATTTGGTTAGGGAGATCACCAACCGACTGGGCTTTCTGGTTTCAACCGGACTTCACTACCTTTCCCTTGACCGCCCAGCCCCCACTCTCTCTGGTGGGGAATCCCAAAGAATCCGCTTGGCCAGCCAGATTGGTAGCGGCCTCACCGGCGTGCTGTATGTTCTGGATGAGCCGACAATCGGCCTCCATCCGAGGGACAATCGCCTCCTCTTGCAGGCCCTCCGCCATTTGCGAGACCTTGGAAACACACTCTTGATCGTTGAACATGAGCGTGAGGTCATCCAGGATGCCGACCATCTGGTGGACTTCGGCCCGGGAGCCGGCAAGGACGGCGGACATATTGTGGCCGCCGGAGCACCAGAAACCCTGCTTGCGTCCGCCAATTCCCCAACCGCGAGCTTTATCGCAGGCGACAGGGTGCTTGCGGTTCCAACTCCGAGAAGGCAGGCGGACACAACCCGCAAAATTGTCATTGCGGGAGCCAGGCAGAACAATTTGAAAAACCTCAGGGTTGGGATTCCTCTTGGTCTTTTCGTCGCAGTTACTGGAGTGAGCGGATCGGGTAAAAGCTCATTGGTGAACGAAGTCCTGCGCGACACGCTTCTCAGGCGCCTGCACAGGGCAGTAACACCGGCAGCGGCAGTCGATGAGATCCATGGCTGCGAACTTGTGGACAAAATTGTCGATGTCGGACAAGATCCGATCGGCAATTCCCCATTGTCAAACGCTGCCACCTACACCGGATTGTTCGACCTTATTCGCGAGCTATTCGCGCGACTGCCAGATTCCAAGATTCGCGGCTGGCAACCCAGAAGGTTTTCTTTCAACAAGCCTGGCGGAAGATGCGAAAATTGCGAAGGAAATGGCCAACGCAAGATTGAGATGCATTTCCTGCCCGATGTCTGGATTGAATGTGAAACCTGCAAGGGCAAGCGATTCAACGCCGAAACATTGGCCGTCAGGTTCAAAGGCAAGTCT
>Ga0214917_10004887_pt1 | contig 14605 bp, 15 predicted proteins | sample LL_1208_BB_MetaG_FD_177983 | JGI IMG/M metagenome (GOLD analysis project Ga0214917, IMG submission 177983) | Freshwater microbial communities from Lake Lanier, Atlanta, Georgia, United States - LL_1208_BB | ecosystem: Environmental > Aquatic > Freshwater > Lake | place: USA: Georgia | collected... | reverse complement strand
AATAACATTAAATGAATTTTATTTAAGATATTATGAAGAATATAAACCAAAGGATATTAAGATGAAAGAATTTTATAGATGGCGTGAAAAAATAATTTATACATTAATCATATTATGTGCTATAAGTATTATTGTTTATTTATACAATAAATAATGTTTACAATATATATGAAAAGTCTAAGAAAAAATAAGAAATATAAAAAACAGAAAACATTAAAATTGCGTACGTTATATGGAGGACAGGATACTCCTATTGAGTCAGAAAATACAAAAACTTTTGTAACAGCTCAAGAAGAAGAACCACCTGTTGTAACAGAAGAAGGAAAAGAAGAACCACCTGTTGTAACAGAAGAAGGAAAAGAAGAACAAAAAGAAGAACCACCTGTAATAACAGAAGAGGGAATAGAAGAACAACCTATTGTAACAGAAGAAGGAACAGAACAACAACCTGTAACAGAGGAAGGAAAAGAAGACCAACCAGTAATAACAGAAGAAGGAATAGGAGAAGGAATAGAAGAACAACCTGTAACAGAAGAGGGAAAAGATGAAGAAGCAGACGATGATAAATATATTATTCAAACTGATACAGAAGAACAACCACAAGAAGAAGTTTCTAAAGAATTAAAAGAAGACTATGATAATGTTGTTCCTGGTGAAACAGTAGAAAATAATGAGCAAAAACCATTACCTAATCCTGATGAAATCGTAGTTAAATTGGATAAGAAAACTCTAGAAAATTTAGCTGTTAATTTAAATACAAATATACTAATTAATATTGCTGCATATTCTAATGTACTTCAAAAACTAATTGAAAACGAAACGAATGCTGATAAGAAAAGCAAATTACAAGAAACTCTTGATTCGCTTAATAATATACAAAATCCTGTTAGTAAGATTTTTGATGATGTGCAAAAAAATATGGATATTGAAAATCCATTAAATGCAGAGGAAGTTATTGCTGAAGCAACTGGTTCTGGGTCAACTACTTTCATGCAAAAAATTTTGGGTGCAGAAGCAGCAGCCATATTAGGTTCAATGACCGCAGCAGCAGTTTTAATGGCTGGTGGTAGTAAAAAGAGAAAAACTAAAAGAAGAAATTCAAATAAAAGGAACAAAGGTAAAAAAACTAAATATTCAAGAAAATAAACATTAATAATTTATAATTTATTATTATATCATGATAATATAATAACAAATGACAAAAATAAATATTCAAAAGGGTGGAAAGGTGATTGCTTCAGGAGGGTTTGGTTGTATATTTGAACCTGCATTAAAATGCGTAAATGGACCGAGTACAGGAGAATTAACAAAATTAATGACAAAAAAACATGCAGAAGATGAATATAAGCAAATTCAAGATTTTAAAAAAATACTAGAAAATATACCAAATTATAGTGAGTATTTTCTTATTGATGGATTTAGTATATGTCAACCAAAACAACTAATAAATAACGATTTAAAAAAATTCAATAAAAAATGTACTGCACTTACAAAAAAAAATATAACCAAAAAAAATGTAAATAAATCTTTAAGCAAATTACTAGCTATCAATATGCCTGATGGAGGAATAAATATTTCTGATTTTATTTCTAATTATTTTGTTAGTTCAAATCTTATAAGGTTAAACAATTCTTTAATTAATTTATTAGTTCATGGTATTATCCCTATGAATAAATTAAATGTGTATCATTGCGATATAAAAGATTCAAATGTATTAGTTAAAATATCAGAAACATATTTAAATACAAGATTAATTGATTGGGGCTTATCAATACATCATAAAATATTAAATGGTATTCCACGAAAATTATATAGACGACCATTTCAATATAATGTTCCATTTTCTGTTATATTGTTTAATAAAGAGTTCACCAAACATTATAATAATTTTTTACAAATAAATTTAACACCTGATTATTTTTCAATAAGAGAATTTGTAATAAATTATATTTTTATTTGGAATGATATAAGAGGTCCAGGTCATTTAAGTGCAATAAATGATATTATTAAAAAACTAACACTTAATGAATTAGCAGCTATTAAAAAGAAAAAAATTAAAAACCATCTTATTGAATATGATTTTACATATTATTATATTATAGAATATATTTCAAAAATTTTGTTTAAATATACGGCGAACGGTAAATTTGAATTATTAGAATATTTTAATAAAATATTCATTAAAACAATTGATATTTGGGGATTTGTAATGATATATATTTCGTTATTTGAAAAAATATACGAAGATTATAAAAATTTAAATTCATATCAAATGGAATTTATTAATAAAATTAAATATATTATTATACATTTTTTATTTGAATCTCCAACAAGTCTTATTGATATAGATAAATTAATAAATGAACTAACAAGTTTAAATAATTTAATTGATAGATTTGATGAAAATCTTCCTCCAAAGAAAAATGTATATTCCTATTTAATAACAAATACAGAAGAAATAGGAGGAGAAAATAAAAAGATAAATATTAAAAAAACGAGAAAACGAAAAAATAAATAAAGATATAAATAAGTATATTATTTTGTAAAAGATATTATTTCTGTAAAAGATAATATTTTTATAATATAATATATGAAATTAGAATTTTTTATATTTGGTATAACTGCATTTTTATTATATAATGCATACCATGATGGTAAATATACTAAGATTTTGATGACTTATAAAAAATATTATAAAATGATATTTATTGGATTTTTTGCTATATGTATATATTTAATGATTAAACGAAATCCATTACAAAGTAAAAATATGCTGTTATATACTAATAATATGATAAAATATTTACCAATTGACAGATCATCTATGGATATTATTTCACCTATTTTTGATTTAACAGCAAAAGGAAATAAAAGTTTTATGGAAAATTTTAATTCTGATATGAATCCTGGATTTAATTATAATCCATATAATCCAGTTTTAAACGCACAACAACAACGTAATTTATTATCTGGTCAAAAAACAACTAAACGTTCTGTTAGTGAAACAAAGAAAAAGTATGTTGCTTCTATGCAAGATTGGAAATGTGGTCAATGTAAAAAAAAGTTATCTCACACTTTTGAAGTTGATCATAAAATAAGATTAGAAAATGGTGGAGGAAATGATGTAACTAATCTAGTTGCTTTGTGTCGTGAATGTCATGGAGAAAAAACTGCTATGGAAAACATGTAACAAATAAAAATTAAATGCAATCAATCAAAATGAAATCAATCAAAATGAAATCTATCAAAATATAATGAATCAAAATGAAATCAATCAAAATATAAGCAATCAAATAATTATATAAATATTATATAATTATATGGATAAAACAATAAAACCAAATATTCAAACATTTAATTTAGAATCAGCATTAAATTCTTATAAAATATTATCATCTTTGCTGACTATTTTAATATTTTTAATAATATTATTATATATACGTAATCCTAATGGTTTTAATAAATTATTTGGTTATGAAGTATTTATTACTGGTCCAATACTTTTAATAATTAGTATTTTAATAAGACAAATTATTCTTTTCCAAAAATCACCAGAAGAATCATGGCTTTCATTAATGCCTTTTCAAGACAGATCATGGTTTCTAATAGCAATAATTTTATTTATTGTTTTACTTTCTTTAGGAGCTTTTTTTAGTATGTTAGCTGTTGCAGGAATATTTTCAAAAAATCCACCAGAAAATAATTCAGCGGTTATTATCAATTTTGTAATCATAGCTTTATTTTTAATAATATCTGCAATAATTTATTTAAATAGCAAACAAAAAGATGATAAAATATTGAATACATTGCCAAAAACATACGGAGATATATATACACTTAGAACTAAATATACATTATTATTTATAGCATTTATAATTTTAACAACATTATTGTATTTTTACAATCCTTATGGTATCATGAGTAATTATGGTGGAGCATCAATCTTCTTTTTATTATTTGTTGGTATTATTTTTGTTGCGATGATAACAATATATCAATATTACCTTGCTAATCCTTCTAAAATTGCATTTTTTAAGGAATCCCCTACATTTGGTTCTTTTTTAAAAGGCTTATATATTATTTTTGCTTTAATTTTATCTGGTTTATTAATTTATGGTTCTCTTTCTGTTATGGGAGTATTTAATCAAGATGCTTCTAAACCAGAATCAATAGGTCATATCATATTTAACTTGTTTTTATTTTGCACAATGCTTGGTATAATATATAAATTAGCGAATGCTGGAGGATTTCTTGATAAAAATCCGTTATTCCGTTTGATTATTAATACTCTTTTGTACATACCTTGTTTACTTGTTAATATATTTGGATTCATTGGAAAATTCTTGGGTTTAACAAAATCACCAGGTACTTCACCTCCAACAAAAACAGAATTTATTATCTTAATAATATCATTAATTTTAATATTTGGATATTATGGTATTACTTGGTTTGTTGGTCCTTGGATTAGAAATAAATATTATACACAAGGTGGTAGACAATTAATAAACCAACCGATTCCCACAAATACTTTAACAAATATTACCTCTTATCAAAAATTAAATAATAGTGATAAATTTACATATCAATATGCAATGTCTTTTTGGTTTTTTATAGATGCTTTACCTCCTAGTACAAATGCTTCATATTTAAAAGTTGTTCCTATTTTATCTTATGGTGAAAATCCGTGCGTAAAATATAGTGCAGAAAACAATTCAATATATATAACAGTTAAACAAAAATCAACGGATAGTTCATCTGTAGAAAATGTGCAAAAAAAAGAAAAAGATATTACAAGTGATAATATAAATAAATGGAAAGATATTCAAAAGGATATAACTGAAACAATTGAAAAGGTTAAAAATATGGCTATTGGTGAAGAGTTGGACAATGAAGGTCATAGAATAATATATAAAAATTCAGATGTTTTATTACAAAAATGGAATCAAATTGTTATTAATTATGACGGTGGTACAATGGATATATTTTATAATGGTAAATTAGTAAAATCAGCAATTGAAGTGGTTCCATATATAAAATATGATATGTTATCAGTCGGAAGCAATAATGGTATTATTGGAAGTGTAGCTAATTTAATGTATTTTAATGCTCCTCTTGATTATTTAACAATAAATAAGTTATATTCATCTTTGAAAGATAAAAATCCACCTTCAATACCATATAATACAAAAAAAATTATCCCTATATAAACAATTAAGTTTAGCATTATAAAATAAGTAAATTTGTTTATATAAAATAAGTAAATTTGTTTATATAAAATAATTATTTTACAAGTTTATGAATCTAATCTAATAATTATAAATTTAGAAAATTTCTAAATGTATAATATAATGGATGTTAAAAAAATATTGCTATTTGTAATAATAATTATTTTGATAATAGTTGTTATTCGCTATATGGTAAAAGATGTGAATACTCTTACAGGTCTTGTTTCAGGTCAAACAATGCAAAAAATAGAACCGTCTAGTTTAGCATCTTCTTCAACTTCTGGAAATACAAGTAATTTTACATATTCTATTTGGTTTTTCATTGATGATTGGAATTACCGTTATGGTGAACCTAAGATCATATTTGGTCGTATGACAACAGGTACAGGAGAAAAAGAACCTTGTCCTTCAGTTGTTTTAGGACCTATTCAAAATAATATTAATGTTTCTTTAGCAGTTTATCCTGGTTTGGATCAACAACCAGCTGATGGAACAAATTATATTGTTCATAATTGTCCTATTGCTAATGTACCTATACAAAGATGGGTTAATTTATTAATTAGTGCATACGGCCGTACTTTAGATTTATATATAGATGGAAAACTTGTTCGCACTTGTGTATTGCCTGGTGTTGCAAAGATTGATGCTAATGCACCTGTTTATATAACCCCTATGGGTGGATTTTCTGGATGGACTTCTAAATTCCAATACTGGCCTGATGCAACTGATCCTCAAACTGCTTGGAATATTTATAAGGCTGGTTATGGTGGAAGTATGTTAGGTGGAATATTCCAATATACAGTAAAGGTTTCATTAATGGAAGGCGATACTGAATCTTCTAGTTTCACAATTTAATATAAATAATTAATACTAAAAGAATACTAAAAGAAATACTAAAAATAATATAATAATTAATTTAGAAAATAATATAAAACACTTATAACGTTAGATTTAAGTCAAAAGTAAATTTTATTATACTTTTTTTAAAAGTATAATATATAAGATGGATTTTTCAAATACAGGAAGTGGTTCTACTTTTAATCAATTTACAACAAATAAATATGTTAATTCAACAAAGGAATTTTTTGAATCAAATAGTTTAGTAGCAAAAGTTGCCTTTTTATTGTTAGTTTTTTTTGTATTTATCATTTTACTTCGTTTAGGTATTGCAATAATAAGCTATTTTCTTGCACCTACTGGTTCTCCTAAACTTATAAATGGTATGGTTGATGCAAAACAATTAATTGTTATTCCACAAGATCCTTCATCTTCTGGTGCTGTTACTATTAATCGCTCTGTTAATGCAACTGAAGGTATTGAATTTACTTGGTCCACTTGGATATTTATAGATGATTTAACATATAATTCTGGAAAATATAGATGTGTCTTTTATAAGGGTAATGATTATGCTTCTAATTCTTCTGCACCTGATCAACAAGGATTAAATTTCCCTAATAATGCTCCTGGAGTCTATCTAGCTCCTAATACAAATAGTTTAGTTATATTTATGAATACGTTTAATGTTATCAATGAGGAGGTTACTATTGACAATATTCCTTTGAATAAATGGGTTAATGTAATTATTCGCTGTGAAAATAACACCCTTGATATTTATATTAACGGAACAATTGCAAAGAGTCATCATTTACACGGTGTTCCAAAACAAAATTATGGTGATGTTTACATTGCTCCTAACGGTGGATTCTCTGGATATATTTCTAATTTATGGTATTATGATTATGCTTTAGGTACAACAGAAATATCTAGTTTGGTTGAAAAGGGACCTAATACAAAGATGGTTGGTTCAAACTCTATGACTATGACAAATCCTAATTATCTATCATTAAGATGGTTTTTCTATGGTATGGAAGATAACTTTAATCCTTAAATAAAATAAATAATAAATAATAAATAATAAATAAATAAATAGTAAATATAATAGTAAATCAAATAGTATTTTATATTATATAAGATAAGATGGCATATTATTTACCTTTTCCTCCTAGGGCTTGGTCAAGAGTCCAGGATAGTTGTTCTGTGACTACTAATATAGATAATAATGGTTTTGTTAAATTACCATATTCTAATGAATTAGTACCCGCATCTTCTATAGGTTATCATTTAGATATGATTACTAAAGGAAATGTTTTACAATATAAATCTAATAGTGCAAATTTAACTAAAAAACAAAAATATTCAAAAATTGCAAAAGGTCAATGGGTTAATCGTAATACTACTTGGGCAACACAAAACATACGTGGTTATACAAATCCAAATACAACTTCTTTAAAACGTGTAAATAGCATAAATATTGCTTTAGATCCTATTTCTAATGCTATTATTGGTCCAACAACAGAACCGATAAATTGTACACAATATGTAAATCAAATAAATAATGCTTTACCTCCACAACAAAATCCAAATTCAGTAAATTCAGATACAATACCTCCTCCACCATCTAATCCAAGTCAAGATAATAAAAATATTATACCTGTTGTTCCAAATCCTATTCCTGAAGCACCAATTGTTATTCAAGATGGAGGTTCTTTGGTATGTTCAATTCAAGAAAATCCATGTACTGGAAAAACTACTAATCATTTATCACAAAAATTATATAATCCTACAAGTGATTCTGATGTTCCTGGTAAAATTGAGCTTTTATATTGGAATGATGGAACACCAACATGGTATCCAAGACAGCGTTATAATATGTCAAATAGTGATAATAAATGGCCTCAAGGTTATAAAGGTTTTACAAGTGCTGTTAAATTTGATCCTCCTGTAATTACATCAATAACAAATGAAAGCAATATAATTACATTATTATGGACACTAACAAATTCATGTATAGTTGTAAATAAATTTATTATTTATCAAAATGGTTCTATAGTTAAAGAAGTAAATGGAGATATATTTACTACAACAATAACAGTAAATAATTCAGGTACATATCAATATTATATAGTAAGTGAAAATGGTTATGTATTATCTGATCCATCTAATATTGTATCAATTACGATCACAATTACAACAATATAAAAGATTATATAATATATTTTATGCTCTTAAATTAGGATTCATACAAATTGCCTGTGATGGGAATACATCTCCACTCATGCATACATCATTAACACCAATTTCTGCACAAGTTCTTATTCCTCTATCTTCTCCAATATAACACCATCCTGATTTACCAGTTGAAGTAGATGCTTGGATAGAACTTTGTGAATCATCTGGTTGTACATTTGCTGAACGCGAAGCATCATTTAATGCTTTTTGTAATGAATCTTGTTGCCATTGTTCAATATTTCCACCATTTTGTTGCATTTCTTTTTGTACAGGAATTCCTGGTTGTGATGTTGTGGCAAGTTGACCTTTAGGTATTGTGTTTGTGTTTGTGTTTGTGTTTGTATTTGTATTAGTATTCATATTTGTAGAATTGGAAGAAACTTGTTGTTCTACATTTTTAATAGCAGTATTAGTAGCACTGGCAACAGTATTTACTGCTGCATTAGTACCTGTTGCTGTTGTTTGTATAGTTTGATTTGTAGCTTCTAAAGCTGTATAACCAAATAATTTCAAAATTGGTGCAAAAATTTTATCAAAAATAGAAGCAGTTGCCTGAGTACCTTTCGCTAAATAAGCAAAAATATTAATTCCTAATAAGGCTAATATTAAAATTATTATAATCCAAGTTTGCCAACTTGTATTTTGAATAGACGATATAAAAGAAGAAGATGATGATGTATTAGATTTTGTTGACATTATTGATTCAGTTAAGGGTGTTAATGTAGGAAAATCATCTTGAAGTGATTGTGTTATAGCTTTTCCTAATTTAGATGTGCTCATTTATAATAAAAAAATATATTAATTTTATTATAATTTACGTTATTTAATAATTTACGTTATTTAATAGATATAATATTTTATAGATATAATATTTTATTTAAAAGTTAATAAATAGGTAAATTGATTTAAATTTCCTAATATTTCATCTCTTACATTTAAGAGATCACTATTGTTAGTTATATTTATTCCTGCATCTGAATTCATATGAATTAAAAATTGTTTATATTTCTCAACTTCTTTCTTAAAATCATTTAAATTTGAATAATCAAGAAGTGGTATAGTTTTTTGATGAGTTAAATTAACGCGTGTTTCTTTTTTACCTAACATAATTTCAACAAACGAGTCAATATTTTCATTCAACTTTGAATATAATTCATCTGTAGCTTTATGTTGAGCATAACTATAAGTTTTCCAATGATATAATTTAATTGTATTTAACATTTGTAAAAACATTTGTATAATTCTTTGTTGAGTATATTTGTTAGTTGGTGAACTTCTGTTATATCTAGTTTTAAGACTACCTTTTCTTCTGTAATTTTTTGTTTGCATATATAATATATATATATTATTTATTTATTTAATATAAATATTTCTACTTTTATTTATTTTAATTTATTTTAATTTATACGAGGTATATATTCTGCACCTAAACTATTCATTGTTTCTAATTTTGCAATAGTTTTCTCTAAATTTGAAGCCTTTAAATTTTCATACAAATAATCTGTTCCAGGTGAGTGCTCATTTTTTTTAATTTGTTTATAAATTTTATTTATATTTTTTGTAATTACTACAATTTTATTTTTATCTTTAACTATATCTTCTTCAATAGAAAATGGTTCTGTGAAAACTTCAATGACAAAATACATTAGTAATCTACGTTTTTTATGACATCCAGAAGTATAACGCAGACAGAAAATATTTAATGCACTTGATACAATTTTTTGTATTAATGTACTGCGTTTATTAGATTCCTTTAAAAAAATATCCCAAATAATCCATATTATATCCATTTGTAGTTTTGAATCAACATTTGCAAATATTCTGCGTTCACATTTAAACTTCTCCTTTTTTTGTTTACATATAGTTTCAAACTCAATAATCCATTCTAACCAATAACATGCATTAACACTATTTTTGCCTTCTTCAGTTAAATTATATGCAAATTCATTAGCAGCGATAAATAATTCTTTTGGATCATCTTTTAAAAATATATCTTCAGCATATCTTACATTTGGAGCTTTAAATCTTTCTGTCATTTGTGTTAAATCAAAATCATCTTTTTTAACCTTTACTTCTTCAAAGCAATGTCTCTTACGTGCTTCACATAGAACACACATTATTTCGCAGAATAATTTCCTCATTTTTTCATTATTTCTAAGACGTAATTCTTGATCTGTGTAACCATTAGATACTATTTCTTTAAAATTATTAATTCTAAGTTCTAAATATGTAATTAATTTTGGATTACCTATATGAATATGTTTAGTATAAAATCCTATTATAGTTTCCCATATATCAGAATAATGACCAGCACAAATTAATTCAGCACTCCAATAACATGCTGGTTCAATTTTAGAATTGTATAAATTTTTAATTAATTCTTTTTTTGCATCTGTTTTTTTAAATTCTGAAAATGTAATTCCTTTGAAATCTTTTTGTTCTCTTATATCATTTATTTCTATTTCAGCCATTTAAGAAAAGGATAATATAAAAATATTATAAAAAAAACATATTATTATATCAATCATCTTCTTTTCTTTCTCTAAAGTAATTCATTATATCTTCTTTAAATTCATCTGACATTTCTGGTGAAGGTATTAATATTCCTTTATCATCATATTGCAAGTGTTTAATAGGGGAATATAAATATTTCATTAATATTTTCCATCTTTCTGTATATTTCCTATTTTGTTTTGATCCATGATAATGATGTCTTATAACTCCTGGAGTATAACCTAAACGCAAAGTTTTTGCTTTTTTTTGAAATTCTAACATGCTGTTGTTATAATCATTATTATAATCATCATTTGTCATTTTAAAACATTTATTAATGAATGATAATGACATAATACTGTCTCCAGAACCTAAAACACCTTTATCATATAGACCACCGATTTTTTCATATGCTTTTCTAGTAATTGCCCATGCAAATCCAGGATGCCAATAATCTAGACCCTTTTGGGAAAAAATTTTATTTTTTGAAAAACTATAACCAAAACTATTAAAATAATTAATGGTACTTTCATCTTTGTTCATATCTACACAATGACTGAATAATTGAACAACATCTTTACATCCATTTAATATTTTCAATGTATCAAGTGCCCATGAATTACTGTCAAATTCAATATCTGCATCAATCCATGCAAATGCTTTCCATGAAGTTGGAAGTAAGTATTTAACTCCTAAATTAATCATATTTTCTTTATGCCACATAGGAGTTTCTGTCTTAATTTGTAAATGATTTTTATTATTTTTATCTGTAATAATAAACCTTTGATTTTTATAAATCAATTCAACAATAAATAATTCAACATTTTCTTCTTCTTCTATTCTTTTAACAAATTCTTTCAATAATATATATCTTCTAGCATATAAACATGGATTAGATATAACAACAATTACATTTAATTTTCTTTCAATGGGTTCATTATTTGTAATAGCATATTTTATATCATTTAATTTATAATTTATGTTATCAATTTCAATACCATTAATTACAGTCATTTATATTTATATTTATATTTATGTTTATATTAATTTTTATAAATAAACTAAATGAAATGCTATATTATTCTAAATATTATATTATATTATATATTTTGTAAAAATTATAAAAGTTAATAATATAGATGTCTAATTTTTTAATAAAACAAATTAAAAATGTTAGTTCAGCATATAATAAAGCATCAATTTGGGGTAAAGTGTTAGTATTTATAGTAATGTTATTATTGTTAATGTTAGTTTTTAAAGGTATTAAGGACAATAAAGAAGGTTTTGAACAGCAAGATAGTTTTTTATTAAAATCAGGTACTAATATTTACGATGATTTTTATGCGGATATTTACGATTATTTAGTATTTAATAACTTAAAGGATGAATATGAAGTAGGACAAATAATAAATAAAACAAATCCATCAAGTGAAAGTAAAATTTTAGATATTGGTTGTGGAACAGGTCATCATGTTGCGGCTTTAGCATCTAAAGGATTAGATGTATTAGGAATAGATATATCACCATCTATGATAAATAAAGCTAAAGAAAATTATCCTGATTATAATTTTAAGGTAGCAAATGCATTAAATGGTGGTGATTTTGAACCCAATACATTTACTCATATTTTGTGTATGTATTTTACAATTTATTATTTTCAAGATAAAAAGATGTTTTTTGATAATTGCTTTAGATGGTTAATGCCTGGTGGTTGTTTAATAGTTCATTTAGTTGATAGGGAAAATTTTGATCCAATTTTACCGCCGGGTAATCCATTAATGTTTGTATCACCACAGCGTTATGCAAAAAAACGTATAACAACAACAAAAGTAAAATTCAATGATTTTGCATATAATGCTGATTTTCAATTAGATGAGCAAAACAATATAGCTAAATTCGTAGAAAAATTTAAGGATGATAATAGTGGTAAAGTTAGAAAAAATGAACATACCATGTATATGCCAGATAAAACAGAAATATTAGATGAGGCTCAAGCATCTGGATTTATTATAGAGGGACAAATAGATTTATTACAATGTCAATATGAATATCAATATTTATATATTCTTTTGAAACCAAATTAAAAAGAGAAACTTATTTTGTATATTTTTCTTTATTACATTATATATATTATAAAAAATTAAATTAAATTTGAAATAAAATTGAAATAAAAGTTAAAAAATATAGATATTCTATTATTATCATCATGGAGAAATTCTTTGAAAATAAAATATTTTTAAATAGGTTGAATAACTTACCTTATGGAAAGAACAAAACATTAGACATAATGAAAGAAATAAAAGAAAAAAACCCAGAATTAAAAATGGATGTGTTTATTTGTATATTACATAAGAGAATTAACCCATCAGTTTCATATATAACGATGGATTCAGGATTATATAAGTTCTCTGTAGAATTATGGAATCAATATATTTTTGATAATTATAAATGTGATTTTAATTTGTTAATAGGTTATGAAGATATTTGTTTTTAGTTTTATACTGGATAAAAGTAAAAAAATTGAATTATATTATTTATCATTTTTTAGATCATAAATAATATAATGGTATGCTTAAACGAATTATTTGCTTTTGTCTTGTATATGTCAAGACGTTACAATATTGACACTTCCCATTCAGAGTGTCATAGTATGGATGTATTGCATTTTGCACATGATATATATAAAAGCGAATTGGATATGTTTCCAGAATTAGAAGAGCAAAAAAAGGTTATATATACTTCTGCTGTATTACATGATATGTGTGATAAAAAATATTTAGATCAAAGTACAGGAATAAAGGAAATAGAAACTTTCTTGAGTGATAAATTGAACAAAGAAGAATTATATTATACAAAAAGAATAATGTCAACAATGTCATATTCAATTGTAAAAAAGAATGGCTATCCAGAATTAGGTGAATATCAAATGGCTTATCATGTAGTAAGGGAGGCAGACTTATTGAGTTCATATAATTTTGACAGATCAATAATTTATCATATGAATAAAGGAAATAGTTTAACAGATTCGTATAAAAATGCTTTAGAATTATTTGATAACCGTGTATTTAATTATAATACGGATAAACTTCTATTAACAAATTATTCACAACAAATGTCTGCAAAACTAGCGGCAAAGGCTGTACAACGAATGTTAACTTGGCGGAAGATATTGATAAAATAGTTTATAATACTTCGTAAAAATGTACATTTTTAAGTTTTAAAATATTGTGATCATAAATGGTACCGTTTTATAATTTTATTTTTTGGTGCTTTTTTCAGTAAGACATTTTTTCCAAAAGTTTTTTTGAAAAATCAAAATTGGACATTTTTAAAAATGTCCAAAATGAAAAACCTAAAATACTTTCCGAAAAAATATCAACGAAAAATGATTTATGAGCATATTGATCTTAAAAATGTTTTAGATATAAAAAAATTGTTATTGTAATTTTTTCAATATTTTTTCTAATAAAAAAAGTTTGCGATTTTTTTAATTCCATAATATAGGAAAAATGGAATTAAAAAAATCGCAAAAAATCGCAAAAAAATTTTTATGTGAAATTTGTGACTATTCAACATCAAATAATTATGATTTTAACAAACATCTTTCTACTAGTAAACATATAAATGGAAATAAAATGGAAATAAATGGAATAAACGATAAAAATATATTTTTATGTATTTGTGGAAGAAAATATAAGACGCAAAGTGGTTTATGGAGCATAAAAGGATATGTAATTTTGAAAAATCGCAAAAATCGCAAAAAATCGCAAGTGATTCAAATATTTGTGTTACTGAATATAAAGACCAAATAAATAAAC
>Ga0214917_10004886_pt1 | contig 14606 bp, 8 predicted proteins | sample LL_1208_BB_MetaG_FD_177983 | JGI IMG/M metagenome (GOLD analysis project Ga0214917, IMG submission 177983) | Freshwater microbial communities from Lake Lanier, Atlanta, Georgia, United States - LL_1208_BB | ecosystem: Environmental > Aquatic > Freshwater > Lake | place: USA: Georgia | collected... | reverse complement strand
AAACGCCTCGAGGGGGCGTCGCGACCCTTATCCTTACCGCTGGTAATCTTTCCCTGCGGAAACCCTCTCCGGTAATCAGTAGCCGCCTCAGCAACTGTCTCAACCCCTGGCTTAACGTAGCCCGTTACCTTTTGCGCCCACTTCTCGCCGGGTGATAGGCCCTCGGCAATCCTTGCCATATCACGAGCCCTAGACGCCCTCTGAGCCTCTTGGAATTGGTCAAAACGACGCTGCTGCATCGCCCTGGTGCCTGCCTGCATACCGCCACCAAGAAGACTGCCAAAAAGCGATCCTGCAGCCGCGGAAGACACTTGGTTTACCGCACTTGGCTCGTAAGTGTTGGAGACGTTTAGCTGCTGATTAAGGCGCCTTGCAATCTCAATCGGGTCGTCTGACTCCGCAGGCGCTGTTGATGCAGGCATGGCCTGAGGCGAACCACCAAGCATTTGATTAAGACGACGAGCTTCGCCGATCGCATCAAATGGATAAATCGAATTCACTAAGTCAGCATATTCCATGTTCGGCGGATTTTCCATCTTGGCCATTCTTGGGCCGCCGTTGTAGGCGACCAGGGCCTTACGAACATCGCCACCCGATAGATCGAGCATTTCCTTTAGATACATCACCCCGCCGCGGATGTTGTCGTCCATGTTCTTGGGGTTGACACCCAGACCCTTGGCCGTTGATGGCAGCAATTGCATGACGCCAACCGCGCCCTTGTTGCTCTTTGCGGCCTGGGAAAAACCGGATTCAACCTTAGCCACCGCTAAGGCAAGCTGAGGGTCGACGCCCTGCTCATTAGCCTGATCAATAATCTTGTCGGCTATGCGGCGCTGAGACTCGTTGAGGCTTTCAAGGTCGACCATTTAGACCCCCGTTTGTTTTCTGATTTCTTTGAACTGCTTTTTCGCAAACTCAGGGAAGAACTCGCGGGTAATACCTTCAAGCGAGTTGATGTAATTACTCCGAAGGGCTTTGTACTCATCAGACTGGTACATCTTCCGAGGATCGTATTGTTTACTCTCTGACCGCCGCATCAATAGTTCGCCGACCTTCTGGTCAAACTTTGCCATCTCTTGAAGCGCAAGGGTCTTGAGCAGATAAGCCTTAACCGGGTCATTAGATAAGCTGGGCAGCGCCTGAGCAAAATACACGCGCTCAAAGTTGGAAACCGACCCCTCGCCCTTTCTCTCAGCCTTGTTGAGCAGGTTATCAAGCCTTCTTTCGGATTGCAGCAAGAGACTGACCGCATCAAGGCCTTGTTGCTGCAAGTACCGCTGAGCTTGATCGGTCGACATGTTTTGCTCTTGAGCCACTCTTGCAACCATGGCCGGATCAGCTTTAACGACGCGGCGCACGGCGTCTTCAAAACCACCTAACTGGATGCTTATCCCTGGTCCAACCCTTACCCCTTCCTGAATGAGTTTGGCAATTGCCGGGCCCATTCCAGGCTTGTTAAAAATACCGATTGCGTATGGATACTTCGATCCAAGATCGGTCATCTGTCTTGCTTCTCTCAAAACTTCGGGAGCCTTGTCGTATCGAGTGAGAATGGGCGATCGGGCCTCTTTAATCTCATCAGAAAGCATGCCGATGTCTTGTTTAGCCTGCTCGGCTTCAATTTTTAAGCGCTGCTCTTTTTCCGATTGAGTCTCAAACGGCCTCTGGGGTTGTGCTGCAGCCGGTGCGGCAGGTTGCGGTGCAGGCTGACTCTGGACTGCTGGAGCCTCGGCTGCTTGCACAGGAACGACTGGCTGCCCGATAGTGGCAGGTCTTGATGGCGCAATAGCACCGATACGCTCAGCAATATTCGGGAATATCTGAACCAAGTATTTTGCCGCTTCAGCGTCGCCGCCAGTCTCTCGAGCCTTCTGGAACGCCATAGCTTGGCCGAGAGTGAAAGGTACCTCGCCACTAAAGTTTCCGATGTTGACAGTCATCGGGTTGGGCTTCATTTGACTAGCCGGGTCCTGAATAAACTGACCACTATCTGGCCTATAGAATGATCCCTGTCCGCCTGACAAAAAGCCCTTGCGGTAATCTTCACGCGCCTGCATAACCTGACTGTAAAGCTTCTCGCCAGCAGGACCTAACGATCTTGTTATAGCCAAAAGCTGCTCGGGGTCCATGGTCATCAAACGACGCATTTGCGTATTTGGCGCAGCCTGTCCGGTTCCCATAGCGGCCTCTGCAGAGGCTCCAGAACCAGGGACGGCTTGAACATTCGCACCGGGAGCGCCAATTCCGAGCATTTGAGCAACTCTTTCAGCCTCTTCTTGCTGCGCCATAGCCAATCGATTTGCGGCGAGTTCTGTGCGCATCTTCATCATCGATGGCATCATCTTCTCTTGCTCACCACGCTGTCTCGAGGCTTCAGCGCCAACATTGGCAAGTGCGCTACCAATCGAGCCCGTAGCAGTGGGCTGACCAAACGCGAAGAGCAGTCGAGAGATATCGTAGCCCTGGCCGCTAATACGCTGCTGTAAAGCATCGATCATTTCTTGAGTGGCTTTTAGATAATCCTGCTTTGCGGATGCAAGACTACCCGCCGTCGCAGCACCAGCTAATCCACCCTGGGCAGGCTGTCGGTTAACCGGAATCTGGTATCCAGACGGGGGTGTTATGCCGGTGCCGCCACCAAGTCCGCCTTCCATGGTGTCTTCGCCGAAAGCCCCTAAAGAGGTGTCATCACCCATTAGACCTTGAAGCATTTCGAGGGCCATTTATATTCTCCGGTCAACACAAACCAAGGATTCGTTCATTTCGTTTAACCATTACCAAACAGGCTCTTAAACCAATCAGAATTCTTGATGGTATCCACGGCGCCAGAACCTGCTTCAACAATAGACTGGAAGGCTGATTTTCCAGTTCCCATCTGACCTGTAGGCGAGAACAATCCAGCAACCGTGCCAAGCATTTGAAGACCTGATGGACTGTACTGAAGACCAGCAAGCGGACCCTCGTAAGTCGAGGACACGTCAGTAGGCATTGTGTAGCCCCTCAGAAGGCCTGAGACGGCCTGAGCAGTCTGCAGCGGGAAGTTCTCTTCACCCTGAGCGATCGCTTGCTGCTGAGCCCCTAATGAGGCCAGATTCTGCAATTCTGCGATATTGGTACCCGAAGCAATCTGACCCAAGCCGCCCATCGCCTGAGCGCCTTGCAGGTATCGATTCAGGTCGCTTTGAGCCAATCCAGCGGCGGTCTGATATCCCGCCTGACCCAACTGGCCGTAGGTTGCAGCGCCCTGCAAGTAACGTGCTAGGTCTGCCTGAGCAGCTTTTTGCGCTGCATCATATCCAGCAGACAAAGCGCCAGTTTGCTGTCCAAGAATATTGGCCAAAGACTCTCTTCCAGCTATGCCAGCGGCCTCGAGGGCTCTTTTGCTACCAAAACCACCAAGACCGGTTGCTTGACCAATGACGCCGGGAAGAGACTCCTGCAACTGACGACGTCCAAGTCGGCCAATTTCCGAAACAACGTCCTTGACGTGTGGGTTCATATAACCGCCGCCCACGGAAACCTCTTGGCCCGTAACGGGGTCAATTCTTTTATATCCCGCTAATTGCTGAGCAGTCGTAGCTCCCGACAAGTCCGCAAACTCGCCCGACTTTCCAAAGTAATCAGGAGCCCCGGTGGGCCCATAATTCCCACCAATTGTGGAGGTATCTCCAGTTAACGGGTCTGTATAGGTATAACCCCCTAACTGCTCTGCAGCGCTTGCGCCTGCGGCCTGCCCAAACCGGGATGCGGCATCTAAATACTGCTGCCCACCAAACATCCGGTTTTTTGCTTCATCAAAAGCTGAGGTTTGTAAGCTTTGAGCGCCTACATATTGAGGAGCTTCTGCGCCAAGGGCCGCTTGCCCTGCGCTTCCAAGAGATTTGAGGTAGTCGGTATAAAAGCCTGGGGCAGTTGTCGATTGCGCCTGCTTGATATTGACGGGCGGTGGCGCTGCGCCCTGTGTCCAATCGAATGGCATGATTTACCTCAAACTTTCTTTCAAGTAGGCCAAGGGCGACTTTGCCTTTGGTGGGATTTTGTTTGTCGGCGCTGCACGCTTGTGCCTACGAATCGCCTCACGCATCTGATCAAGCTTTTTAGCACCCTCTTTGGAAGAACCATCACCGAGTGCGGCCACAATGTCTGCATCCATAACGTACTCGCCATCAGCAAGTAACGCTGGGATTAGGTCATCTTGACCGCCGCCGGCACCACCAACCGCATAGCCCTGCATTCTCCGCGAATCTGGCGTTCCTGCAAAGCCATTGGTTTCGGCCATCTTCATCAATCCGCCCATGGCCCTCTTTTCAGGGGTTTCAGGCTGCCCACCGGTCCTTGGCTGCTCTCCAAGTAACTCATCGGCGTCCACTTGCTCGAGAGCACCCTTTACGTCGGTCGACGCTTCTAGTGCTTTTTGATCCTCGTCTGATAGATCAATCTTGGCTGAGCTTGCAATTTGAGCAATAAGCTTCTTGCTGATGCCCATGCGCATGAGCGTCTGCACGAGACTCTCTGGAAGGTTTGAGAATTGCTTTTCTTTCATAACCGGTGCCGCCGCTAAAAAGGTTGGCGATAACGACGGAACATTCTTAAAGCCTGCGTTGCTCGTAATCCCTGCTTGCGGGAAGTATTGATTTCCGCCGCCACCGGACCCTAAGCCAGTACCCGTTCCCGTTCCTGTACCCGTTCCCGTTCCGGTGCCCGTCCCTGTACCAGTAGAGGTGCCCGTACTAGTGCCAGTTTTGGTGCCAGTCTCTGTTCCTGTATCAGTGCCTGTTTTTGTGGCAGTTCCGGTCTTAGTCCCTGTGCCGGTTTCCGTTGACGTACCGGTTTTGGTCCCCGTTTCAGTGGTCGTCTGAGTTACCGTCTGGGTCGCGGTTTTAGTGCCCGTAGTGGTTCCGGTTTCTGTGCCAGTCTTAGTGCCGGTCTGGGTGGCCGTCGATGTTTTTGTACCGGTTTGAGTACCCGTTTGCGTCCCTGTCTGTGTGCCAGTTTGGGTTCCGGTCTGAGTGCCTGTTTGGGTGCCTGTCTGCGTGCCGGTCTGAGTCCCCGTTTGGGTTCCTGTCTGCGTACCGGTCTGAGTGCCTGTTTGGGTACCGGTTTGGGTACCTGTCTGAGTTCCCGTCTGAGTCCCTGTCTGAGTTCCCGTCTGAGTTCCCGTCTGAGTTCCCGTCTGAGTCCCTGTCTGGGTGCCTGTCTGGGTGCCTGTCTGAGTCCCTGTCTGGGTTCCGGTTTGCGTGCCGGTCTGGGTACCCGTCTGGGTACCTGTCTGAGTTCCCGTCTGCGTGCCAGTTTGCGTACCCGTCTGGGTTCCTGTTTGAGTACCTGTTTGGGTGCCAGTCTGGGTTCCAGATTGCGTACCAACCTGAGAGCCAACCTGGGGTCCAGTTTGCGTGCTGGTTGAAGTCTCTGCACGAGTACCCGAACCAGATTGTGCGGCCACTCCACCGCCAGGACCTGTAGCTATTTGGGTTTGCGCGGTTGCGCCGCCACCAGCCGTCCCGCCGCGTACAAGGTTTCCATTGGCATCAAAAGTAAAGTTGCTAAGCACTTCGCTGATTCGCTGTTGGCTTAAACCGCCCGATAAACCAGCCTTTATGATGTCTGATTTATTGAAGTTGAAATTAGGATTTTCGGCGAATGTTTGCCGAACAGAGTCAGCAAGCTGTTGGTTAGTAAACCCAGCCAATTTTTGACCACCAGTCGCACCGGCAACCTGGGCACCTATAGCGTCTTGATCACTGGGTTTAATCGGCCCAACAATATCGTTAATCTCTTTGTCAATATTGATGACACCTGAAGGACCTCCAGATACGGCCGTAGAGCTTCCTCCGCCACCCGTTGATGAACCAGAGGACGATCCCGAGGAAGAGCTTGAGGACGACCCCGAGGAGGAGCTTGAGGAAGAGCTTGAAGAGCTACTAGAGGCGCCCAAACCGCCTGATTGATCGCCACCGGCTTGAGTAGCTTGATTAGATATTTGCGACAAGCCGCCTAAAGAATCAGCGCCAGATTGAGTTGTAGCGCCACCAGTTAACGAAGAGCTTGAACCTTTAGTTGTCGATACTTTTGTTGGGTCCTGAACTACATTATCCATCTCGATCCATGGATAGTCGCTTGTATCAAACTCAGAGACACCATGATCCATGGTCCATGGAATATCGCCGCCTGGATGAACGTCGCTGAATTCGTTATAAGGCGTCCAAGCCTTGTCTGTTGTACCCGTTCTTGTCGAAGTTACAGTTAATGAAGGAGTTTTTGATATAGCCGTTTGCGTGGCCGGTGGAAGATAGGCATAAAGAGGGCCCCTCAAAGCCGCTTCAACCCTCAATTTGTCATCGACTGGAAGATCATTAAAAAGACCTAGATCAACATTTTTAGCAGTGCTTGGATCACTGGTAAGTCCAAAATACAAACCCAAAGCATGAATGCCAGCAGATCCTATTGCACCTAACACTCGCTGCCCAGGCGGTGTATTTAGAAGTCCGCGGATTACATTTCCGCCTGCTAGCAAAGCAGCAGGAAGAGCGGCCACCTCAATACCAGCGCCCTGAGCTTCGTCAATATCAAGCCCACCCGCCGCCGCAATTTGTCGTGCGGTGCCAAGCGACATATCCGGAGTCGTGCCGGAAACAACACTCAGGCCACCCGTAACGCTATCGTTGCCCCCACCTCCGGCGACAACTTGGCTCCCTAAACCTCCAACTACACTATCATTCCCTGTGGCCCCCGTTAAGGTATCTGCACCCGAAACAATTTGTGTCCCAGTGCCACCAGTGACGTTGTATTCATCAACAACACCGCCTGTTCCCGTCCTTGTCCCTAAAGCGCCTATTACACCAAGCGGATTTCCCTGAAGGGCAGAAACACCTGCATTTACAAGCTTAAGAGCGTCTGCCTTCAACATGCCGGTTTGTGAGACTACGGCGTTCGCGGCAAGATCTGTGCCGCCAGCAATCGCTAATTTGGTCGGGTCAATCTTGCCTGTCGAAATAAGCTGGGAAACAACATTCGACCCAACAGCTTGAAGATCCGTTGGCAGCATTGCGCCAAGCGTTGGTGCTATGTAAGCGGCGCCACCTGTTTGAACGGCATCCTTGAGGGCGTCGATAGGCTGCTTGCCCATGATCAACCCGTTAGCAAAGGATAGGGCGCCGGAACCAATAGCTGAAGCAGCCAGTCCGGTTGCAGCGCCTCCAGTGAGGGTAGATCCGAGAGCGGCAGGACCTCCCATACCAAGGGTGAGCATGGTTAAGCCAAACGCTATGCTTCCTCGATCAGAAGTGTCCACTCCCGTTGTACTAATAATTGGCTTGCCACTTGATAAATCAACCGAATATGTTGTTTTGCCCGTACCTGCAGCAGTTTCTCCAAGCAGATAATTGCCTTGATTTGTATTAATAATTCTTCCATCAGCAAGCTGATATTGCTGCAAACCTCGGCCATACGTCCCTAATAATTTTGCGCCCTCAAGCTGCTTTAGATCTGTAATTCCTTCATTAAGAAGACCCCTGGCAATGTCAAGCAAAACTTGATCGCCAACGGTTGGAGACTTTCCTTCACCGAAAAGCTTCTGACTTTGATCGTAATCAAAGCCAATGCTTTGGCCGGTGCCGACACCATAAACACCGCCTGTTGATTTAGGATCAAAGCTGCCAACGATTTGACCGGCAAGGGTGCGCAATTGATTCGCGCTGTATTGATTGCCCTGATAGTCAGTGAGCATCAAATCAGACCCGCCGGTCACCGAATCATTGCCTGTCGCACCGGTTAAGGTTGACGCCCCTAACCCGCCGGTGACCGTATCAGTGCCTAATGCGCCAGTCGTTGTAGCCACTCCAAGATTGCTTACCTGGGCAAGACCTCCAACCGGGTAATAATCCGCGAAAGATTTTCCGGTCGCCCTCTGGATATCTTCATTCGACACGCCAAATTGCTGCATGGCAGCACGCGTTGTTGCTTCGTCAGGATTACCGGCAAAGAAATCACGAATGTTTTGATTCATCGCATCGATGCCAATGCCTCCAGGAGCCATAGCGGCTTGATACGCAGCAGATCCGCCTGTTGTTGTTACCGGCTCCGTCACACCTGTGCCGGCCATAGTATCGCTAACTGTAGGCAAGCCCCCGCCGGTTGTTTCTTGTTTAACCGGAGCAACTGTAGGCGTTAAATAGGTGGAGACAAGACTTTCAGGAATGCCGATAGCACTAGCAATTTGATTATCGGTTATGTTATTTTCTGTTTTGTATTTGTTTATTAATGCTGCTTTTTCAGCCTCCGTTATATCGCCTCGATTGTAAGTGCCAGTAACGTATGCAGCGATGTATATTGGATTGCTGTAGTTTGTTTCTGTTGCTGCTTTGACTGCTGGTTGATTTACAAACTTATCTCCATATGAAATAACTTCTGGTAGAGCACCGATTGTTGTGCCCGCTCCAGCCTTTACCCCTTCTATGATCTTTTTATCATCTCTCAAGAAATCTAAGTTATTTGCTAAAGCATATTGAGCCTGTGGCACTAATGCCATAGCGGCATTTAAGTTCGTCGTTGGATCGTCAGATACAATTCCAGCCGTTCGTGCATTAACAGTTATACCTTTGCCTTTTGAAGGCATGTAAATTTCAACTGTTGGCAACCCAGTGTTGGGATCAGTGTAAGTTGCTACCGATGTGTAGTTAGGATCATTGCTCTGGGCATATTTGGCTTGCGCCTCCTCAAAGCGTGTATTTCGCTGCTGCTCAAAATCACTAATAGGTGGCGCTACATCGTATAAAGACGCGTTGTAGGCATTAACAGCACTTTTTCTTGCGGCTAAATCTTTATCTCTAAATGACAATGTTTCTACTGGAGCACTTAATCTTGTGTCCGTGCCAGCTTTAACACCCGCTGCTATTTGTTTATCATCTCTCAAGAAATCTAAGTTATTTGCAAGCGCATATTGAGCCTGTGGCACTAATGCCATAGCTGCATTCAGATTTGTCGTGGGATCATTAGAAACAATACCCGCAGTCAAAGCATTAAGACTAATACTTTTACCCATTCCGGGCATATACACTTCTACTGTTGGAAGTCCGCTGTATGGATCATCATATGTTGAAACCATCGTGCGGTATTGATCCGGCTCAAATCCTGCATTTATTGTTTGCTGCCGATTCCAATCATCTATCGCTTGCAGTTCCCAACGGTTTAAATTTTGCTGTTGTTGAGCTTTACTAACAGGTGGATCAATATTGCCTGTTATAGCACTACCGTAATACTGATCGTTAAATGTTGCGGCTGGCGCAGTTTGTTTTGGAAAGTAATTTGCTAATGAATTTCCTGTGGCACGACGAATATCCTCTTCAGAGACGCCATATTCAGCCATCGCTGCTCTCGTCGCTTCTTCGGTTGGGTTAGTGGCCAAAAAGTTGCGAATGTTTTCATCCATCGCTTCTAAGCCAATACCACCCTGTCCTGTAGCGTATTGATAAGCCGCTGAAAGTGGTGACGTTACATACTGATCCGGTGTATATGCCATGTCAGTTCACCGCGTTATTAAAAGCGAAGGCCCAATCTTGCCACCGCTCAAAACCGATAGGGCTCGGCACGGCAAAATTATTGAAGAGCGCAATCGAGCAAACCGAGAGTGCAAAGTCCTGCCAGCGATCTTCGGGCACCGGCCATGTCAACTGCTGAACCTCGTATTTTTCTGCTATCAAGGCAGTCCAATACGGCCATTCCATATTTCTTGGATCGTAAATTTGCGTCATGGCGTGTAACCCCTGACATCGCCCATATCGAGGGAGAGAAGGATTCGGCCCATTTGATAGTCACCACCAATGATGTTGGACTCAAACTTGAGTCTAAGTTCCCGGCGCTGCTCTTTAAGGTCGATCTTGGTCGTAGTCGCATCAAACGTATAGGGCCCGGTCGTGACATCAGGAGCCTGGGCATACGGACGGCCAATCACATACATCGTCATCTCTTCATCTTGCAAGAAGTCGGGCTCGACACGCTCCACGCGAGACCAGAAGTTCTCGCCAATCGGTACCTCTTGCGCAGGGTTGCCAGTAACCCAAGACAGATCGTGCGTTGTGAAGTAGCTGTCAATCGCTGAGGTTGAAGCGCCGTCTACAACATCAACCCCGACCTCGTGCTGCCAGAGCTTGGTAAACCCGCCGCCAATATTCTCAGTACCGCCAGCAACCGGATAGCGAAACACCTGGGAGAAGTAGCCGCTCGAGCGCTGAGCATGGATAGACTGGCCGGCGTCATACCAAGTTTTCTCGCGGACGTTGTAAATAATCGCGTCGGTGCATTCAGTGGCCGACCCTCTTGGGTAGAACCACCAGATCTCACCATACCGGGGAACCTTCCAGGCCCAGACCTTCTGGCGCTGCGTGTAGTTCAGATTGTCGAAGAACCAATTCTGGTTCATGGCGTTAGGTATCTCTTGAACAACACCGTTGTACATCAAGAAGCGATCAACCCCGCACCAGTAATAAATCCCATCGTACTCAATCACTGACGACGAGGACAGGATCGATGACTGCGAGGTGATGATGTCATAACGCCAGTATTGGGTTGGTGTTCCTACCCCGCCAAGGAAGGAGACCCGAATAAGGGAATCCAAGGACCAAAACAGGCCTGAAGGAGCGTTGGTACCGCCTCGAACCGGAAGGCCTTTAACAATCTTCCCGGTGGCCACGTTCACTTCATTGGCGTCTGCAGCGTTCCAGTTCAGTGGATTACCCGCGGAATTGTTCTTAATCAGGCCTGAGTTGCCGTATACGAAGATATAGGGGTGTAAGGCCACGACGCCGCCCGATACCGAGATCACGTCACCGGTCGGGTTCAGTCCACTGACGTCCCGAAGCTCGGTTAAAACGGTCCCGTTGATGATCCCGTAAAGCACCGGCGTGTTAGTTGTCGAGTCGATCTGCGCAAGGTTTCGGCCAGGGTGGACCAAAAGCTGATTAACACCGCCCTGGGAGTCGTAAGAGGCGTCGAACTGATATAGATTGTTCGAATTTGCCGTGAAAACGGTATCAATGGTCGCTACATTGATCGAAAATCCGGACCCGGTGCCGCCAAGGTTTGTTGAGCTTGCCGAGAGCACGTTACCAGCCGTGTAACCGGTGCCGCTTTGGGTGTAAGCGGTCGTTATTGTGGCCACGGGGACCGAAAAACCCGATCCAGTGCCGCCAATATCAACAGCAGAGGCCGATAAAACATCGCCTGGGGTGTATCCAGAGCCTAGATTAGTCAAAGCAACGGCAGTAACTGAGCCTGCAGCCACTGTAATCGTGGCCAAAGCGCCTGATCCAAGGCCGCCAGTGAGCGCAACATCGGTATAGGTGCCGGCAGTGTATAAAGTACCGCCTGTAATCGACCCAAGCGTCGCAATCGGCCCAAGCGTCGTAATTGTGACTGTTGATACCGCGCCAGCAGCGATCGTGATGTTGCAGTAAAGCGCCGTTCCAGAGCCGCCAGTCATAGGAACGCCTCTGTAAGACCCATTTGTATAAGAAGAACCGCCAACTAACGTATTAAGCGTTAAAACCGGACCTGTAAACGTAAAGCTTGAAACACCAGATCCAACGCCGTTATTGTCGACGCCGATCACTTGTACGCCAGAAGCGTATGAAGTAAAGATGTTGTTAATCCCGTTACTCGAGTCAACAAACATGCCTCGAGTCGGGCCGTAGATCTGATTAGAGATACGCTTCACGCCGAGCATCTTTCTGGGCCTGCCTCGCTGAAAACGAACCCATAGGCCATCAGAGTATTGATCACCGTCCAAAACGGTACCATCCCGGCGAATACCGGGCTGGGTGTTTATCGTGATGACTTTTTCGGTCATTAGAACGCACCCCCGGAAAGGCCGTCAGAGGTCAATCGCATCTTGGCAACACCGGCAACAGCCCAGCCAATTTGGTTGGTTCCGGCTTTATACATGCCAGTATTTGTTTCGGTCGAGAAGTTCAATGAAGGAGCGCCGACTGAGCCATCAATTAAAGATACCGCTAAGGCGCCTGTAATGACCGTGGTGGCGTTCAAGATGTTAACTGAGTCGCATACCAGGGTGGCCTGCTGATTAGGCTGTAGCGTGGCTGTAAGGCCTCCTACGACCCCTGTCTCAAAGGTGACGTTAAAGGCTCCGGTCGTTTGATTAAGAACAAAGTAGACCTGAACAGCCGCGGGAAATTGGACGGTAACAGCGCCCGTCAAAGCGCCCGTGACCTTGATGATCGTATTTTGCGCCTGAGATGGCGTTAGCGTATAAGTACCAGAGACGACCGGCAGCACAAGCTGTGAATAAGCGAAGGTCGTAGCCTGTCCTAAGCCTACCGTGAAGAAGCTCGTACCTGAGCAACAGATAAAAGTCGAGTCATTGATCTGCAGCGCAAGATTGGGGTCGCCGTTAATCGTATCGGCACCAGAGCAGTCGACCGTTAATAGGCCGGTGCCACCGTTTCGGATCAGCATGAACCAATCGTCGCCAAGCGTTGCAGCGCTATCAAGCGTGATGGTTCCAACGCCGCCCGTCCAGACCGATGTCTTGGCGCGATAAGTTGAGTCCGCCGTATAGGTAGTTGCCGTTGTCGAGACGGGGTGAGACTGGTTGAGTGTCGTTGATATGGCTTTTAAGCCGTACCCGGCAAGTGACGCAGCATCAGCAGAGCTTGAGCCAACACCAAAGGATATGATCCCCCAGGTTCCCGCAGCCGTTGAGTTATTGGTCACATAAATGTACTTGGCCTCACCAGCAGCAACCGAGATGATCGTTCCGCCTGCGTTATCCTTGACCGTAAAAGTGTTTGAGCCAACATTCCGAATCAGCGAGTCAGTGCCAACAGAGGTTTCGTTGGCCGGTGGCATGAAGATGCTAAGGCTCCCGACGGTTGCCGTGACTTGCATGATTCTGGCTGCATAGTTGCCAAGCGCGTTGCCATCAAGCGGCCATGCAAGCGTAAGGTTCGTCGAGATCGAAAACGACCTGTAGCTGACATCGGTCGGCTGGATAACATCGCCGGTAAAGACGTTGACGTAAGAGGTCATACTTCTTGCACCGTTGCGGAACGATCGATTGTTCGGGTGTCGTTCTCAAGCTTCAGGGTCTGGACGGCACGGTCATACAAAGCCTGCCAAAGCTGTACGCGGGAATCGTTCTTCAAAAAGGGCATCGCCTGCAGGAGGGTGCCGTAGAGCATAGCCTGGGGCGCATTGATCGTAAACCAGTTGGTTTGATTGGTCGCATCTAGCGGCTGGATCTTCTCGTAGTAAAGGACCTCAAACGTGTAAGCAGCATCAGGCGTCGGCGCAATGAGCCAGTTGTCGAAATCGTAGTCGGCATAAAACGCCGGTTCGCCTTCGGTTGTTGGGTTTGGCCAATAGTTGCGAAGATACTCATACTTTCTCAAAAGCAGTGGCTTGCGCTCACCCGCTACCGTGATGTTAAAGCTTGTCGTCTTGCGCCACCGGGTAGGCTTAGCGATCACAGGCGTGCCCTGGACCATGGTGGCCGATACCGTCTCTTGCTGGCCAAGGATCTTTAACTCGTCAGAGATGATCGACTCGGCGAGGTTAATAAAGGACGGGATCTGGTTGATCGTCTGCGCGTCCGAACGCTCTAGGTAGAGCGTGACATCCGCTACCAGAGACGTGTAAGTCATGGTGACAGCCATTATCGGTACCTTGCAGTTTTCTCGCGGATCTTCGAGGGTTGAGCGACGAATTGCTTCCCGGACTTGGTACCCTCTCGTTTTGCTCGAGTGGTTGCTGCATACTCAGCAGGCGAAAGCGCCTCACGCGCTCTCCGGGGCAGGTACCGTTCACCGGTGGCCTTGGGCCCTTGCGTAGACGGCTTACCGGATTTTGTACCCCAATCCTCGCTCGTCCACTTTGAGAGCGAATTATCCGCTTTTTTGGGCCCTTCGTAACCCCCGCCGGAAGCTTTGTACTTCTGGGTCGCTAATTGTGCCTTACGAGCGCTCCATTGGCCTGGGTCGCCGCCTTTGCTCGAGGCCTTAACGGAAGCAACAATGCGCTTCCACTTGGCCGGATCTGACTTGGTCGCTGAACTCATCGCATTAACGCGGCTTCCGCCGCCCTCCTTCGAGTAAGTCCTGGCAAAACCCTGCCAGCGGCTTTATTCCAGAGCATGCACTGATCGGCAGCGCCAGACCAGTCGCCGGCATCAATGCGCTTTTTGAAGGTCGATACCCTGTAATTACCAAGGCCACAGTTATAAACCCAGGAAGTGACCGCAGCCATACGCCTTGGGAGCGCTTTAGAGAGCCCTGGAGACATCTTAAGCAAGCCACGCACAAAATACTCAACGTGATGGTCTAAGGCGTCCTCGCACTGTTCTATGGTCCATACGGTCCCAGGATTGATTTCTGGTCCAGTGGCGCCCCAGCCTATGGTCCATGGGTGTCCACGGGTTCCAGGGTCGGGATAGGCCGTCACACGGCCATCAGGCAAGCGCTTTGCAAGGCCCTCAAAGGGCTTGATTAATACATCCTTGCAAAGCTTCTTAGCCTCATCGTTCATGATTTCTGATATTTCTCGATAGATCGTCCTACAAACCAGAACGTCAGCATCATGTTGAGCATAGCGAAGTC
>Ga0214917_10004885_pt1 | contig 14609 bp, 14 predicted proteins | sample LL_1208_BB_MetaG_FD_177983 | JGI IMG/M metagenome (GOLD analysis project Ga0214917, IMG submission 177983) | Freshwater microbial communities from Lake Lanier, Atlanta, Georgia, United States - LL_1208_BB | ecosystem: Environmental > Aquatic > Freshwater > Lake | place: USA: Georgia | collected... | reverse complement strand
ACTATCCCTCGAAAGGCAGGTTTAGCTCAAGTATTTCCTTCACGCCCGGATGGAGTATATTCCTCTTGATGCGAACGATTTGGATCTTCTTTTTGGTCACCGCCCTGGCGGCCAACCGCCTCTTGTCTTGGGACGGCGAATATCAGGTGATCCAGCAGGATCCGATCGACAAGTTTCCCAAGTGGACGGGAATCCTGGCCTCCGTGGCCGACGAGCTCCAAAAGAAGGCCGATATCAACGCGCCCTATGCCGGGGGTTGGGATGAGTTCGTCCAAAAGACCCAATCCGCCGACAAGATGGAGATGATCAAAAAGGTGAACGAGATCTTCAACTCCATGCGCTATGTGCCCGACCAAAAAAACTGGGGCGTGCCCGACCTGTGGAACACCCCGGTGCAGTTCACCCAGCCGCCCGACTACGTCGTCCCCGGCCGGGTCAGCGGGGACTGCGAGGATCACGCCATCGCCAAATACTACGCCTTGGAGAGGCTCGGATTTACCCAGGACGAACTTCGGATTTTGGTGGTGAAAGACCTTAACCTAGGAGTCGGTCACTGCATTCTGGGGGTCATTTACGGCGGCCAATGCCTCATCCTGGACAATCAGATCAAGAGCGTCTGGTCGGCCGGCCAGATCCAGCACTACAAGCCAATTTACGCCATCAATGAGCAGCACTGGTGGCAGTTTGTCCCCGCCGGCCAGGCAGCCGCCGCCGCGGGGGCGGGGGCCGCCGATGGTGGCGGAGGCGGGGGCGGCGGTGGAGCCGGCCAAGGCGACTAACCCACAGGCTTTTCTTAAGGGGCAAGGACGGGCAATCTCGACGCCCTCATGCCGGAACTCGCCCCCGCTTACGAACCCTCGAAGGTTGAGGACCGCCTCTACCGTCAATGGACCGACCGGCAGGATTACCGGGCCAACCCGCAATCGGCCAAACCCGGCTACTCGATCGTCATTCCCCCGCCCAACGTCACCGGGATCCTGACCCTCGGCCACGTCCTCAACAATACCCTGCAGGATATTCTCGCCCGGCGCTCCCGTCTCCTCGGGCGGGAGGTGCTCTGGCTCCCGGGAACCGATCACGCCGGCATCGCCACCCAGACCGTGGTGGAAAGAACCCTGAAGAAGGAAGGAAAAATCCGCCACCGGGACGACCTCGGCCGGGAGGCGTTCCTCCAGCAGGTCTGGCAGTGGAAGGAAAAGCACGGGGGCATCATCATTCAGCAACTCAAGAAACTGGGAGCCTCCTGCGACTGGTCGAGGGAGCGCTTCACCATGGACCCCGCTTACTCCGCCTGCGTCCAACAGGTCTTTGTGGATCTTTTTAAGAAAAAACTGATCTATCGGGGCCGCAGGATGGTCAACTGGTGCCCCGTCTCGCGCACCGCTCTCTCCGACGAGGAGGTGATCATGAAGGAGCAAAAGGGCCTGCTCTATCATTTCCGCGTTCCCGTGGCCGGACAGAAGGACCGCTTTCTCACCATCGCCACCACGCGACCTGAAACCATTCCGGGCGACACCGCCATCGCCGTCAACCCGAAGGACCCCCGCTATGCCTCTTGGATCGGCCAATTCGCCATCCGTCCCCTGCCCCCGGAACTTCCCGAGGCCCAACGCCGCATCCCCATCGTCGGGGATGAACACGTCGATCGGGAGTTCGGCACGGGGGTTCTCAAAGTCACCCCGGCCCACGATCCCGCCGACTTTCTCATCGGCCAGCGTCACCAATTACCCTCCCTGGAGGTCATCGCTGAATCCGGCGTGATGAACGCGCAGGCCGGCTCCGCTTTGGCCGGATTGGATCGGACCCAAGCCCGTGCCGCGGCGGCGGCGCAACTCAAGGAGCTCGGCCTGCTGGAGAAAGAAGAGCCCTACGTCAACCAGGTCGGCTACAGTGAACGAGCCGACGTGCCGGTGGAACCGCGTCTTTCCGAACAGTGGTTCCTGAAATACCCGAGCACGGAACCATCCCGCACCATCGTCTCCTCGGGAAAACTCCGCTTTTTCCCCGAGCGGTGGAGCAAGGTTTACGACCACTGGATGGGGAATCTGCAGGACTGGTGCATCAGTCGTCAGCTCTGGTGGGGCCACCGCATTCCCGTCTGGTACCGCGGGGACGAGATGCGCTGCCAGATCGAATCCCCCGGACCGGATTGGCGGCAGGACCCCGACGTGCTCGACACCTGGTTCAGTTCGTGGCTCTGGCCCTTCGCCACGATGGGTTGGCCGGACAAAACCCCCGAGTTGAAAAAGTTTTATCCGACCACCGACCTGGTCACCGGACCCGACATCATCTTTTTCTGGGTCGCCCGCATGATCATGGCCGGATTCGAATACCTGGGGGAGCTTCCCTTCCGGAACGTCTATTTCACGGGGCTGATCCGGGACGGCAAGGGACGGAAACTCTCCAAGTCCCTCGGCAACTCACCCGACCCGCTGGATCTCATCGCCAAGTACGGCGCCGATGGGTTGCGTTTCGGTTTGCTGCGAATCGCCCCCCAAGGGGCCGACATCCGTTACGAGGAAAAGCAGATCGAGGAAGGGCGCAACTTCGCCAACAAACTCTGGAATGCCTGCCGTTTCCGCCAACAGCAGGGCCCCTCCGATCCCAAGGCCGATCCGAGCCGGCACACCCGCACCCCCTTCTGCGACTTTCTGCTGGAGAAACTCGACGTCCTGGAAAAGGAATTGGAACGACTCTACACCCAGTACGAGTTCAGCCAGATTGCCCAGGCCCTTTACGGTTTTGTCTGGGACGAATTCTGCGCCCGCTTCATCGAAACGGCCAAAGCCGACTTTCTGAACCCCTCCTCCCCGACCCGGGCCGGCACCCTGGCCACCGCCGACTTCGTTCTTTCCCGCGTCCTGCGGTTGTTGCACCCCTACATGCCGTTCATCACCGAGGAGCTCTGGCTCACCCTTGGTCTGGGCAACGAGACCATTCAATTCTCCGGTTGGCCCAAGAGCGGCGAGATCCGTTGGGACTCCGCCCAGGCAAAACAGGCCGCCTCCTGCTACGCCACCGCCGACGCGGGGCGAAAGCTCCGGGGAGAGTTCGGCCTCTCGGGATCCCAGAAACTGAAGTTTCTTCTTCTGCCGACCCCGGGTTCCAAGCCCTCCCCCGAGTCCCTGCAGACGCTGGCCAAACTTCTCCAGTGCGGCTCCGTCGAACTGACCCAGACCCCGCCCAAGGCTCCCATGACTCCCGCCCCGTGGGGTGAGCTCTATCTTCCGCTCGAGGGCTTGCTGGATCCCGCCAAGGAAAGGACCCGTCTGGAAAAAGAGATCACGGCCTGTGAAGCCGCCCGGGCCCGCGAGTCGGCCAAGCTTTCCGACCCCAAGATGGCCGCCAAGGCTCCGCCCGAAAAACTCGAGGAGTGGCGACGGATCGAACGGGAGGCCACGGAGCGGATGGCGCGCCTGCAGGAACAGCTCAAGCTTTTCACAACTTAATCAGACCCCGGCCCTTTTCCACTGGGCAGAACTGCGGCCAAGCGGTTGGCTGGTGAACTTGATGAAGCCCGGCCACACCATTCCCATTCTCGGCAAGGGCTACGTGCGTTACATCGACCATCTGGGCACCGATCTTCGCATCGTGGAGTCGGCCCGCATCTCCTACAAAAGCCCCAGCAAGGGCGAGGAGCAGGACAAGAAGCTGCTGATCTATCTCTACAAACACCGCCACACGAGCCCGTTTGAGCAGTGCTCCATCACCTACAACATCAAGATGCCGATCTTCATCATGCGGCAGTTTGTCCGGCATCGGACCTTCCGCCTGAACGAATGGAGCGGTCGCTACTCCGAACTGGCGGACGAGTTTTACGTGCCCACCCAATGGCGCGCCGCCGATGCCAAAAACAAGCAAGGCAGCCAGGTTTCCGAATCCCTGAACCACCGGGCCCTCACCAAGGAAGTGGATGACTTCAACCAGCAGGCCTACGCCACCTACCAAAACCTGCTGAAACAGGGAGTGGCCAAAGAGCTCGCGCGAATGGTTCTTCCCGTGAGCATCTTCACCGAGGTCTACGTGAACTGCGACCTGCACAACCTGATTCATTTCCTCCAACTGCGCGAGGATGACCATGCCCAACAGGAAATCCGCGAGCTCAGCGCCGCCATGCGACAGATTGCCGAGGCCCTGTATCCCTGGACGTTCGAGGCCTATCACAAGTACCGCATGGCGGTTTCCGAAAAGTCCAAGGTCGATTGATTTCCCGGGGGTCCCCGCACCCGATGCTCGACTCCCCAACCGTCTCTGCTTGAATTCGCGCATGCCTAAAAATCCAAAAAAATCCTCCGTCCCAAAAACTCCCGCCGCCAAGGAAAACTCCTCCTGTTGCGGATCGAAAATCCTGCCCTTGCTGATCGCCGCCGGAGTCGGATTCCTGGGCGCCTTTCTCTGGATGCGCGGATGCCCCCTCGCCTCCCTAAGCTGCCCGATCTATTCGGAAGCCTGCCCCGTCACCTCGACCCTGCAGAAGGTGAAAGTGGCCCTGCAAAAAGACAACCTGGCGGAGGCCCGTGCTCAGGCCGAAAAGCTGGGAGACCAACTCCAGGCCACCATGCCGGATCTGGCCGATCTGGCCCAAAAACTCTCCCGGGCACGTGATTTGGCCGAGGCCCGCAATCTTCTCCAGACACTGGAAAAAAAGATGGTGGCGGACGTCACCCACCCTCCGCGCAAGTGATGCGCACCTTTTCACTTTTGGTTCTTACCATGGGTTGGCTTTTTGGGGCTCGGGCCGACGAGGGAATCAAGCTTGGCGATCCCCTGCCCACCCTCACCGTTCCGGATCAGGACGGCAAACCGTTGGATCTGGCCGCCTATGGCTCCCAGGGACTCCTGCTGGTTTTCTTTTATCCGAAAGCCAACACCCCGGGATGCACCGCCCAGGCCTGCAGTCTCCGGGACGCCTACACGGAGCTGACCCAAAAAGGGGTGAAGATTGTCGGGGTCAGCGCCGACAAGCCCGACTCCCAGAAGGAGTTTATCACCAAACAAAAACTCCCCTACCCCTTGCTGGCCGACCACGACGGCAAAATCATCCGGGCTTTTGGCGTGGAAGGAATGGCTTTTGGTTTCGCCAAGCGCTCCGCGTTTCTTTTCCGCGACGGCAAACTCGTCTGGCGAGACCCCAAGGGATCGACCTCGGACCAGGGGGAGACCGTGCTGAAAGCCATCGAGGCGCTCCCTCGTCCGTGAAGTCCTTCCGCAAGGAACTCACCTTTCGAACCCCGACCCGCCGCGCCTACCTCAACATCACCCCGGAGGTGGAGGGAGCCCTGAAAGAATCGGGCATCCGCGAGGGTCTCTGTCTGGTCAACGCCATGCACATCACCGCCTCGGTCTTCATCAACGACAACGAGTCAGGCCTCCATGCCGACTTCGAAACATGGCTGGAGAGACTTGCCCCGGAAAAACCCCACGCCCAGTACCAGCACAACGGGGCCGAGGATAACGCGGACGCCCATCTCAAGCGGTCGGTCATGGGCCGGGAATGCGTGGTGGCCGTGACCGGCGGCCGACTCGATTTCGGCCCTTGGGAACAGATCTTTTATGGGGAGTTCGACGGCAAACGGGCCAAACGCGCTCTGATCAAGATTATCGGCGAATAACCCGGTCTTTCCCCCTTTTCCGCCCTTCCCGATGAACCTATAAAACTCCCGTGCCTTCCATTTTCGGCAATCAGCTCCAGATCTTCTCCGGCAACGCCAACCGGGAACTCGCCCAACGGATCGCCGAGCGCATCAAGGTCCCGTTGGGTCGCGCCACCGTCAGCTCCTTCCCCGACGGGGAGACCTTCGTCAAATTCGATGAAAACATCCGCGGCAACGATGTCTTTATCGTCCAACCGACCTGCCCCCCCACCAACCAGAATTTGATGGAACTATTGATCATGGTGGATGCGGCCCGCCGAGCCAGCGCCTTCCGGATCACCGCGGTGCTGCCCTTTTTCGGCTACGCCCGCCAGGATCGCAAGGACCAGCCTCGTGTGCCCATCACCGCCAAGCTCGTGGCCAATCTCCTGGTCGCGGCCGGGGTGAACCGCGTTCTGGCCATGGACCTCCATGCCCAGCAGATCCAGGGTTTCTTTGACATTCCGGTGGATCACCTCTTTTGTTCGCCCGTTTTCTACAAATACATTTCCGAGAAAAAGATTCCGGACCTGGTCGTGGTCACGCCGGACGTCGGCGGCATGAAGATGGCCGCCGCCTACGCCCAGATGTTCAACTGCGGTCTGGCCATCGTCAGCAAGCGTCGGCTCAACGCCACCCAGACGGAATCGATGAATCTGATCGGGGAGGTCAAAGGCAAGAATGTGCTCCTGGTGGACGACATCACGGAGACGGCGGGGACGATCTCCTCGGCCGTCGAACTGTTGCGCCGGGAAGGAGCCAAGGACTTCTATGTGGGCATTCCGCACGTGGTGCTGAATCCGATGGCCATTGAGCGTTTCCAGAAGGCCAAAATCAAGGAGCTGATCACCACGAACACCACGCCTCAGGCCGAAATCCCCGGCGTGCAGACCAAGGTGCTCTGTGTCGCCCCCCTGCTGGCTGATGCCATCCAGAGAATCCACAACGGGGAATCCGTCTCTTCCCTGTTTGAAATCCGCGCCGGCGTAAAAACCTGATCGGAGTTTTCGCGGTTCTATCTGAATCGCAAACCGAATTCCAAACTGAACCGGGCAAAGCCCGGTTCAATGACCCATCACGTACGCAAACAGCAGCGGGGCAACGATGGTGGCATCCGACTCGATGACAAACTGGGGAGTGTTCACCCCCAACTTGCCCCAGGTGATCTTCTCGTTGGGCACCGCGCCGGAATAGGAACCGTAACTGGTGGTCGAATCGCTGATTTGGCAGAAATAGGCCCAGAGCGGAACACCCGGTTTCTTCAGGTCCTGATGTAGCATCGGAACCACGCAGATCGGAAAATCGCCCGCGATCCCTCCGCCGATCTGGAAAAATCCCAGCGGGGTCTTTTGGGTCTTCTGGTACCAATCGGCAAAATGAATCATGTATTCGATCCCGCTGCGGATCAGGGTGGGTGATTTCACCTCCTTCTGGATACATGCGGCGGCAAACATGTTCCCCAAGGTGGAGTCTTCCCATCCTGGCACGATGATCGGCAGATTTTTCTCGGCGGCCGCCATCATCCAGGAGTCCTTGGGGTCGATCTGGTAATATTTCTTCAGCAGCCCCTTCTGCAGGACCTCGTAAAAATATTCGTGGGGAAACTTTCGCAGGCCCGCCTTTTCGTCGCGTTTCCAGAGTTCGAGGATCGTGCCTTCAATCCGCCGCATGGCCTCGTGCTCGGGGATACAGGTGTCGGTCACGCGGTTGAGATGATCCCGGAGAAGCTTTTCCTCATCCTTGCCGGTCAGGTAGCGGTACCCCGGGATCCGGCGGTAATGGTCATGGGCCACGAGGTTGTAGACATCTTCCTCCAGATTGGCGCCCGTGCAGCTGATCGCGTGGATTTTTCCCTGACGGATCATTTCCGCGAGGGAGAGCCCCAACTCGGCGGTGCTCATCGCCCCGGCCAAAGTGACGAGCATGCGACCGCCGTCGTCCAAAAGCTTGCGGTAAGCCGTGGCGGCGTCCTTCACCACCGCGGCGTTGAAATGACGATAATGTCTGTCGATGAATTTCGAAACCGGTCCTGCGGCCATGCGGATGCTATTTGAAGCCTCCCGAAGACAGAATGACAAGCTATTCCGACTTTTTTTCCGTTTTTTGTGTGCGTAAGTGGGGATCAAAAAAATGGTCCAAGGCCAGAAACATGGACTTGGCGTGCCGGGCAAAAAAGATGCAGGCCAAGGGTGCCGGCAGGACCGTTCCACAAAAAAGCCAGAACGGATTCCAGTCCGTGTTGATCCGCAGAAGGAAATAGAGGGACATGGCCCCCAACCCGATCAGGCCGTAATTCACCCCCCAGATCGCCATCAGAAAATATCCCTCCTCGCGTTCGTAGGCATACCCGCACTGGGGACAGCCATCCAGTGGTGTAAACCAATCCGTCAAAGACCTGACCTGACGGGCCGGGGAAAAGATCGGTTTCTCCCCGCAGGTGGGACAGCGGAGTCGAAGCGAACGATAAAAATAAAGTAGCCCCTTTCTGACGGTGCGCGGAGCCCGCGCGGTTTCATCCCCGTTGTGCCAATTCATACCCGGTGATAGGGATGCCCCGCTCTCCAGCTTTCCACGCGGTAAATCTGTTCCAGCAACACCACCAGGGCAAGATCATGGGACAAGGTCTGCGGCCCGAGGGAACGGACCGCATCACAACCCATGCGGAATTCCTCACGGTGTCCGTCCGCCCCGCCGATGATCCATGCGACTTTCGTCTTACCCGCCCGCTCCCACTTCTCCCAATCGGCCCGCCAGGCTTCCGTGCTGCGGGACTCCCCTTTTTCGTCCAGACAAACCCGCCACCAATCCTTGGTTTTCCGGTTCAGGTCTTCCTCCTTTTTGGAGCCTTCCTTCACCTGCAACAACTCCAGTCCGGCGAATCCGCGGATCCGCTTTTCATATTCCGCGGCCGCTTCCCCGGCCCACCCCCCCGGGCGTCCGACGGAACAGACGAGATGCTTCAAGCGAACTTTCGGGGAAACCCGACCTCCACGGAGGATCCTTCGGAATAAAGAACCGAGTCGGGTTCGGTCCTGAAAATCGGGGCGTAGACCGACCCGAAAGGGGACCCGGTCGGACAATCCACCGCAAAGCGCCTGACTTCGCGGATTTTCCAGGGCTCATGGGACACGGAGTAGGTGGTTCCTCCCGACCGGGCGTTATAACCCCGATGCCGGTGGAGAAGAAAAGAGTCCAAGCCACCCTCCGGAACAACGCCCGGATTGGCGTCGGCTTTGACCGAAATTCGGTTGGATCTTCCGGGAGTATCCCAGTGATAGGTGACCTCGGGTTCACCCAGTCTGACCCGTTTCTCCATCCGGACGTTTGCCTTTTGGTAAGGTTCCCCGAAACTCCTCCGCGCCATCCACGCCACCCAATACTTCGGCACGAGTTCCCCCAAAAAAGCCACTCCCGGTCCTTGTGGACCGCGCACGTAGGTCCGGAGATTGATCTCGGGAAATTGGTCATGCCACGGCCAGCTCATCCCCTTCACCGCCACCTGGCTGAACTCCACCCCCACCAGGCTCAGGGGGATTTTCCCGTTCCAAAGGTCGGGTTCACAGCGCGGAGGCAGTTGGGATGAGAGGGTGCCGGATTCCACCAGCCAGGTGACCATGAAAAGATTTTCCCAGTTGGCCCGAAGCCAGATCGGTTCCTGCTTCACCCGCCCAGCCTGTCCGTCCGGCTCAAGAAGAGCAAGAGGACGAAAGCATCAACCCAGCAGGGTTTCGAGCTCACCCACCCTTTGATCGAACAAATCCAGCGCGGCCTCCACGGGCGCCGGGCTCTCCATGTCGACTCCCGCAAGTTTTAAGGTCTCCAACGGGGGCTTGGATCCACCGGAACTCAAAAACCCGTGCACCCGCTCCACAGCCCCGGACTGACCGCCCAGAATCATCCGGGACAATGCCAGGGAGGCCGAAAGTCCGATGGCGTATTTGTACACGTAAAAGGCGCTGTAAAAATGCGGGATACGCAGGCACTCCAGCTCCAGCGGCGCCTCAATCTCCATGGCCTCGCCCAGATAAGCCTCCAGCAGTTCCCGATAGGCGATCCGGAAGAAATCCAGGGTCAACGCCACCCCCTTTTCCTCCGCTTCGTGAATCCGCTGCTCAAACTCGGCGAACATCACCTGCCGGTACAACGTCCCGCGGATGTCATCGATCTGACGGTTCAGAATATAGGCCCGCAGGGAGTCGTCTTTCTTTCCCACTTGCTCCAGGAAATGATGCGTCAACAACTCCTCGTTCAGGGTGGAGGCAACCTCGGCCAGGAAAATCGGATAGTGCGCATCCTGAAAACGCTGCCGGCGATAGCTCAGCCAGGTATGCATGGAGTGGCCGGCCTCATGCGCCAAGGTGTACACATCCCCCAGCACATCCTCGCGGTAGTTCATCAGGATGTAAGGGGGGCTCTGGTAGCTTCCACTGGAGAAGGCCCCGCTCCTCTTGCCCTTGTTTTCGTAACGGTCGACCCAACGGTCATGAATCAGGCCCTTTTCCAGAACTTTTTGATACTCCGACCCCAGGGGGCGACTGGCCTCGGTGACCAGCCGCGCCGCCTCCACATAGGGGGTTTTTCGTTGCGCCTTTTGCACCAAGGGCACCTGCAAGTCGGCCGCCAGCAGACGGTCCAGCTGCAGGTGTTTTTTGCGGAGCCGGTGATATCTCTGCAGCGGTCCGAGATTTTTTCGCACCGTCGCCACCAGGTTGTCGTAGACGGAACCGGGTACCCGGTCGGGGAACAGGGACTGGGCGCGGGCGTTGGGATAATTTCTGGCCCGGGCGCGAAAGACGTCTGCCTTCACCGAACTGCCCAACGTGGCCGAAAGACTGAACGCATGCTGCTCGAACTCCCGGTAGTACTGTTTCCATGCCGTGCGACGGACTTCGGCCGACTTTCTCTGCAACAGCGAGGCGAAGGTCCCGTGGCTTAACTCCACCTCCCGCCCGTCCTCGTCCCGGACCGTGCCGAATTGAAAATCCACATTCGTCAGCTGGGAGAAGATTTCGTCCGGACCATTCAAGGCCGGCGAGACCAGGGCCAGCAACCGCTCCTCTCCCTCGCCGAGAATATGGGGTCGGTACCGCCGGATCCGCTCCAGTTTCCCCTTCCACTCCTCCAGGCGGGGACTCCCCAAAAGCTTTTTCCATTCCTCCTCCCCGATCTTCATCAGTTCCGGCATGAACCACGCCGTCTCCTCGGATAGTTCCGTGGTCAGATGTTCCAACCGGAGCGCCCGGTCCCGGGCGGCACCGTCACTGCCGTCCTCCGCCACCCGCAGGCTGGCGTACTGACCCAGTTTTTCCGCCAGAAGATCGATTCCCCTCTCCTCCTCCAACGCCCCGACCAGGCCGTCCGCCCCGGCGAGTTTGCCCCGCCAACGCGTCATGGCCCCGCGCTTGGCGCGAAGCGATTCCAATCCTTTTTCCCAGGCGGCCTCGTCGGCAAAGAGCGGGGAGAGATCCCATGTATCCTCGGCCCGGAGATCGGACCGGGAGGGGATCTTTTGCACCGGTTGGGCGGAATGCGCTGGAGCCACCATATCCTCACATTGCTGGAACCCGGGACCGCGCACCATCTCCTCCTCCGCTTGCCGTCTGCACGGCTTTCCTTACGATAGGCGCATGGCCGAGATTGCCTTTTTTGCCCAGCGCGGCGCCTCGCGGGTGACTCCCCGCATCATGAAAAACCTTCTCCACCGCCTGCCCATCCTTAAGGCTGAATTCACCCAGATCCACGCCCCCAAGTTTCCGCACCTGGTCGACCAGCTGGAATTTTTGGCCGACGTGGTGGAGGACTTCGCCGAAGGGGCCTACCAGGATATCCCCTACACCGCGGCCGCCGCCTCCGCCTTCGCCATCATCTACACGCACCGACTGCTCGACATCATCCCGGACTTTGTGGCCCAGATCAGCTTTGAGGATGACTCCGCCGTGGTTCGGGCGGTTCTCATTCTCTATGAGAAGGATTTTGAAAAATACGCCCACGCCCAGCATCTGAACTGGAAAAAGATCACCCTCAAGCCCTGACCGGCTTTACCGGCGCATGAGCCCCGCTGGCTGGACCGATACTCTCGAACACCATCTCGGCCGTTGGGCCGTCCCGTACCTAACCCGGGGTTTGGTCGCCATGAATGCCGGTGCCTGGTTGCTCAATCTGGCCTCTCCCGGATTTACCTCGATATTAAAACTGGAACCCTCCCTCGTCGTCCAAGGCGAGTTCTGGCGCCTGATCACCTTTCTTTTTGTCCCTCCCTCCTCCGCCCACCCCATCTTTCTTCTCCTGTTTCTTTGGTTTCTCTGGTCCATCGGTGACGCCCTGGAAGAGACCTGGGGTTCATTTCATCTGAACCTCTACCTCCTGATCGGCGTCGTGGCGGTCGTCGGCGCGGCCTTTCTCGTCCCGTCGGCCCCGGTAAATCCTTTCTACCTGCACAACTCGCTCTTTCTGGGCTTCGCCACCACCCTGCCCGATCAAAAGGTCTTTTTCTTTCCCATCCCGATTCCTCTCTCCGTCCGCTGGGTTGCGGCCATCAGCTCCGGTCTCCTTTTTCTCCCCGCTCTCTTCGAACCGATCCTGCTTCCGGGTATTTTGGCGGGGCTTGCCGGATACTTGGCTTTCTATCTTCCTCCTTTTGTCGGAGTCCTGCGCGACCGTTTCCGCCGCTGAGGGCCATGCGGTTCCTGTCGCTTGCCCTTTCGTTTTTTCTCCTGCACCACGCCGGGGCCCATCCGATCCCCAAGGAAACCAGGGTCCTGATTCTGGCGGTTCCGGAAAACTGGAACTCGTCCGTGACCCAACTGCAGGCGTATCGCCGGGAGAATGACCGGAGTTCCTGGGCGGCCATCACCCCATCCTACGGCGCGAATCTGGGTCGCAACGGATTGGCCTGGGGTCGGGGTTGTCATCCGACCCAGGAGGGACCCCAGAAACGCGAAGGGGACAAAAAGTCTCCGGCCGGGATTTTTCTTTTGGGATCGATTCTTTACGGATCGGAAAACAAAAGCCCGATTCCCGATTGGCGCTACCGCATGGTCACAGACCGGGATCTTTGGATCGAGGACCCCCAATCCACGAACTATAACCGGCACCTGATTCTCTCCACACACGAGGAGTTTCCGGAGAACCACCTTTACGATCTCATGCGTCAGAATGATCCCGCCCATGCCCTGAAGATCTTTATCCGCCACAACGCCCCACCGGACGTGCAGCCCAATGCAGGCAGCGCCATTTTTTTTCATCTCTCCCGCGGACTTGATCATCCCACCACCGGGTGCACCACCCTCTTGCGGGAGGATTTTGAGAACCTGTTCCGGAAGTGCAACCCGAAGGATCACCCTCTTTATGTACTCCTTCCTCAATCCGCCTACCTTCAGTGGAAGTCGGCCTGGAACCTTCCCGAAACTCCATGACATCCCTGAAACTCGACCTGACGATCCTGGTGGCCTACTTCGCCGCCATGATTGGGATTGGTCTGGCCGCCTCCCGCAAGCAGACCTCGCTCCATGACTATGCCCTGGGGGGTCGGCAGATGCCCTGGTGGGCGGTTTTGGCTTCCATCCTCGCCGCCGAGATCAGCGCCGCCACTTTTCTCGGAGCTCCCGGGGAGGGTTACGAACTCCGCAACTTCACCTACGCCCAACTGGCGCTGGGAACCATCTTGGCCCGGCTCCTGGTCAGTTGGATTTTCATCCAGCCGTATTACCAGTACGGCGTGGTCTCCATTTACGAATTTCTGGAGAAACGGTTCGGGCCACGTTCCCGTCAGGCCGCCAGCGCCGTCTTCCTTATCACCCGGGCCTTGGCCAGCGGCACCCGCCTCTATGTGGCGGCCATCGTTCTGGTTCTTGGATATGAAATGTACACCGGTGCCCATCCTGAGCCCTTGATGGAACTGGGAATCTACCTTCTGGCTCTCTTCGTGCTGGTGGCCCTGACGGCTGTTTACACGGCGGTGGGAGGAATCAAGGCCGTCGTCTGGACCGATGTCATCCAGGCCTGCGTCATGTTTTCCGGGCTGGGTTTTGTTATTTGGCATCTCCTGAAATCGATTCCGGGCGGTCTGCCCACCATCCACGGAATGCTGCAACAACCCGGGGACCTCTCCTTCTGGAATCTGGGCCCCTACTTTCCCAACCATCTTGGGAGCACTCTAAAAGCGGTATTTGAAACCGAGTATACGGTTTGGACCGCCTTTTTTGCCGCCACCTTTGTGACCATGGCCACCCATGGAACCGATCAGGATATGGTCCAGCGGATGCTGACGGCCAAAAATCCCGCCAAAAGCCGCTTGGCCTTGGTGGCATCCGGCCTGGCCGACCTCCCGATCGTTTTCGCCTTTCTCGCCATCGGTATTCTCCTTTGGGTTCATTACCAACGGAACCCGGATCCCCACCTTCCCGAACGCAACGCCCACGTTTTTGCTTACTACATCCTCAGCCAACTCCCTCCCGGGCTGCGCGGCCTGCTGATTGCCGGAATTTTTGCCACTGCCATGGGGTCTCTCAGCACCGCCCTGAACGCCCTGGCCACCTCCTGGGTGCGGGACTGGTACGAGCCATTCTTCGCCCCACGCTGCAAAAACCCCAATTCCCTTCGGGCCGCCCGGTGGTCCACCGTGGCCTTTGCCGGTATTCTTGTTTTGATCGGGGGCGCCACCGCTTGGGTGGTCATTTCCAATCCCACTTCACGCATCCTTCCCATCGTTCTGGGTGTTTTTGGCTACACCTACGGGTCCTTGTTGGGAATCTTTCTGCTGGGCGCTCTGACCAAGGGACGCGGGAGTGATACCGGCAATCTTGTCGCCATGGTGGCGGGCTTCGGGGCGGTCGCTATTCTTTCAGGACTACCCTCCGACCTGCTGAAACTATTCGGGTTGCCGCCTTTGCCCCGACCGGACTGGCTCCCCCTCATCGCCTTCCCTTGGCGGATCACGTTCGGCACCCTCACCACGTTTCTCGTCGCCTACTTTTT
>Ga0214917_10004884_pt1 | contig 14612 bp, 11 predicted proteins | sample LL_1208_BB_MetaG_FD_177983 | JGI IMG/M metagenome (GOLD analysis project Ga0214917, IMG submission 177983) | Freshwater microbial communities from Lake Lanier, Atlanta, Georgia, United States - LL_1208_BB | ecosystem: Environmental > Aquatic > Freshwater > Lake | place: USA: Georgia | collected... | reverse complement strand
GTCGATTTTGTTTTTGGTCAGTTTCCGTTTATTTATCCCTCAAAAGAGACCTCTGAATACAGTATGGTCGGATCTAACTGCTGCTCCCAATAATTCAACATGAAGCATATATGTGGGGTGTTGTTTTGAAATTTACATAAAAATATTTACCCACCGTTTTTCGATTTCAATAGGTGGGGAGCTATAAAAGACGCTCAGTAGCTAAATATTTTTATAAATTGGTCAAAATGTATGAGAATTTGGACTGACTAGCTGTAAAACAATGAGCAGTAGGCACTTACACATATTAAGAGGGTGTTTTATGCCTTACGCAAGTCACTTATAGGCAATGCTATGTGTAAACATAGGTTGATATCTTCAAACAAAGCGATCCATTGGATAAACGCTGTTTTATATGGGTGTAGGGCTGTGTATTTCAGTATTTCGGTAGGGTTATAAGAAGAATCCAATCCAAATGTTTTGTTTTAATCAAAACTTTTAGGGTGATTTGTTTTGTTTTAATCAAAAATTGGTGGGTTTTTTTGGTTTAAATACAATTTTTATAAGCGGTGAAGAGATGGGGGGGGGGGAGAAGCCCAACCTGATATGGTGATTAGAGGATCCCCAACTCCTTTGCTTTTGAGGGAGTGAGGTCGTAGAACGATTCAGCATCGGTTTTGCCGATATTCATATTCAGATAATGGTTGGAGATGATGTTAACGCTATTACCGGCGATGTAGGCAGTGCGTAGAGGATCGCTGAATCTGATGGCATGAAAGGTGATGGCCGTATGGCGAAGGATGTTATGGGCTTTAGCCTTTGGGTTGGTGGATTCTTTTGTGATGCGTTTGATGAGCTTATGGTTTGACCAAATCTTAATATCGTTGGCTTTGAAGTATTCCAGCCATAGCCGGAAGGTGGGATGAAGGTCGTTGTAGTACCTGCCTCTGTTCTCCGAATTGCCTCTCTTACGATAAACGAAATTGTTAATGGTGATTCGATTGTTGGAGAGGTCGATGAAGCGGTTGGATTCAACGGTATCGCCACCACCCAGATCAATGAACCTTTCGTATTCGTGTGACCGCATCATCGAAAAGAGTCGCATTACATAGAACCCCAATGCTCCATTCCTATTGGCTTCCTTCAATACATCCACTACTTCATCAAAATTGTAGGAGACAATTTCATGTGTCTCCGTCTTTGGTGCTTCCCAGCAGAGGGGTATGGAATCCAACCACCTACGCTCTGTGGCCTCTGGATTGTTCTTCCCATTACAGAAGGAGAGAAAGGCTTTGAGGTAGATGTATCGGCTACGTTGGGTGACTGGATGTTTCTTTTTCTCAATAAAAGCCGTCCACATGGATGGAGTGATCTCCTGAATGCGTAGGCCATTGTGGTCAGCAACAGCTTCTTCCAGAATGTATTTGTAATCTTTGCAGGTGGCGTTGGAGAGATTGCGTTTCTTTTGTTTGAGTAGGAACTTCTCCACACATTCAGAAAGCAGAGGTGACTGCAGGATGGGTTGTTTCTGGGCAAAGTATTCTGCTGCTTTCAAAAGAGCGTCTTCTTCGGGTGAATGACGCTCCAATACTTTGTAGGCGTATTCAGCTAACCGGACTCTGGATGCAGAGAGTGATGTTGCTTGAATGTTGGTGTTGATGGATTGTGCGATGCGTTTTGATTCCAGTAGTTGATGATAGGATTTGATCTTCTCCTCATTCCGGGAAGTCACTGCCTGCCACTTTCCATTTTCTTTGACCATCATCACCCACATGTTCCGATCTTCCGCAAATCTCGGAGCATTGATGTGAGCGATGTGACCATCGATCTGTTTTAGTTGTTTTGCCATACGTATATTTTGGCTGCCTCTGAGATAACGGCCACTGAAGAGTCCCAGAAGTTTCTGCATCGTTCTGAAGGAGTTAGCGCCCCACATCGCAATCATTGCCGAAGGGGTGAGTCTGAAGCATTTAGCGTTCCACTGCGAAAGGAGCGTACTTCTTCGATTGGAAGGAGTTAGCGACCCTATGGCGATAGGGGTAGTCGGGTATAGAACCCGACTTTTCTGAAGTACTTAGAACAGCTGTAAAGTGTTCAGAGCGATGGCGTTAAACAGGGTATTGGGTGAGATGAGGAGATTGGAAAACGCTATGAAAAAGCAAAAAAGGAAAAAATACAGTCGCTCAAAGTTGTAAAGGGCCGTTTGATATAAGAGACGTATGGCTGATCGTGAGTACATCTTAAAAAACTATATTCCAGCTAGAGATCGTTTTGAAAAATACATCATACGAAAATCAAAAAGGCAGGATTCCCAATTTCAAAAGAGTCGATTAATCGGAGGCATTATTGATGGTATTGTAGCTGACAAGGTTTTAAAGGCTTCAGAGTTGGATCTGCTTTTTCGGTGGCTAAGTAAGTACAAAGATAACTGGCCAAAATGTAATCTATCGAAAGCCTACATCAAAAATGTATCTGTATTCGCAAAGAATAAGGAGGACTTTGAGGGCCTACGAGCAATAGCAAACGAAATTCAGATTTTTAAAACCAGTCTGTATCAAAATGAGGAGCTTATTGGACTTATTAAAGGTTTCTTGTCGGATGGGGAGCTAAACACATCAGAAATAGACTTCTTAACCGACTGGCTTACAAAACAAGATAAAAGGTGGCCTATAACTGAAATTCAAGATGCTATTAGGAAATGGAAAACAGAAGGCAGTAATGAGAGTCTTGGGCTCCTTGTTGAGTTCTTAGACGGCATTACATCAAGTATAAAGCCAACGGAAACACACACAACAACCACACATTCTTTTATTTCAAATCCTCCAAAGGAAGCGTTTGAAATTAAAGACAAGCCATTCGAGCTAAGTGGATGTTTCGAAGCTGGCTCCAAGAGTTTTATCGCAAAAGAAATCGAAGATAGGGGTGGGGTTGTTACAAGTTGGTATAGCGATGGATATCTTGTTGTAGGAAAATATTCCGACCCGAGATGGATTCACGGTATCTATGGAAGAAAAATCGAGTTCGCCCTTGAAAACAAAATACCAATCATATCCGAGAGTTATCTTATTGAGGCATTTGATAGAATCCCAAGATTACCTCCGAAACCACCCAAGCCGCCAAAGCAAAAGAAAGAGCTTACTGAGCCTTTGAAGCCTGAAGAATGGAGGGGTCTAGCAAAGAGAGCAGAAAAACTTAGAGACTGTGGGGAAATTTCGAATGAAGTCTGTAACGAAATACTCCAAATGATCTCCACATGTTCCGGTCTTACCGATATCAAATATGAAGAGGTCAAAGATGATAGTATTCAGATTAAAACCACAACAGATGGAGGTCTCGGCCTTTGCATTACAGTAAACAATGAATTGCTTGAGAGGAAAAGAGCCGAGTGGCAAAAGTATTTGAATCCAGAAATTATTAACTCTCAGTCCGCCACCAATCCCCAACAAAATCCGTAGTCCCAGATTACCGTAGCGAATTGGTTTCGGGGTTATATACCCGATAGCTCTGAGGGGTTTAGAGGGGCTGTAAGGTGTTCAGAAAGATGGCTTTAGAGGGGGTATTGAGAAAGGGGGGGGGAGATTGGAAAACAGCATGAAAACACAATACGAAAAAAAGGATAAAAAATTAAGGTGGATACTATATTAAAAAAATGGGTAAATATCTTAAATGGGAATATTCATTCACAAAAACAATGAGCAGTTGGGTCCGTATCAAGAAACTGAAATAAAAGTCTTCATACAAGAAGGAAGAATTACCGTTGAGGATTTGGGTTGGAAGGAAGGAATGTCAGACTGGAAACCGCTGAAAGAAATAATAAACATCAAAACCACAGATCCAAGTAAACTTTCAAAAAACGATTCACTAAAAAAAAGAAATCCTTTAGTGCTTGGCCTGGGTTGTTCATTTGTAGGTTTAATAATTTGTCTTTTTGGAGTTTTAATTTTATTAAAAAACCCAGACGCTAAAATAGCTTTAAAAATAGCCAACCTTGAAAATAAGCCATTAGAAATTACCTTTGGCGCAAACGATAAAACAGACCCAGGTACCTTTGTCCTTTCGGATATTAACTATGATATTAAAAAAACAGATTCAACCTCTGCCCCATACAATTGTAAAATAATTTGTCGCTATGATTTAAACTTAAAGTCAGGAAAAAAGGAGTACATAGAAAAACTAACTATTTTTGCTGTTTATCAAAAGCAAAAAAAAGAATGGCAAATAGAAGATATTACAGTTGAACAATACGGCCCTTGTGAGTCTGCTGAAAAAATCGTGGAAGCGGCCACAGAATTACAAGCCTGGTTATCAATTAAAGACCAAGTACCTAAAAATACAGAAGATTTGTATGCGGGGGAGCTTAAAAAAGCCTCCGCTGAACTTGAGGCTTCTCGTAAGCAATATGAATTTACAAGGAATCTTGTCGGTATGACCTTAAGACCCAAATTGCAAAAAACTATATTTGATTAATCTCTCTCAGTCCCCAACCAATCCGCTACCCACACCACAGATCTTCTGTGTCTCCACAGAGAATGTGGTTTCCAGAATGTTCTGACTGGAAGTGGTTGCGGTGAGTTGTTCAGTTCGAAGCAGATTGCGGTGAAGGGGAGATAAATCGGTCAGCCAGAAAGACAGCCTGGTAGCGCACTTCCTTGGGGTGGAAGGGGTCCCGGGTTCAAATCCCGGCGGCCCGATGAGCCTTACGACAAGTGGAAAGGGGCAGGTTTATGTTTAAGTCAGCCTGAGCCTTAAGTTTGTGAGCGATCATCAACTTCAACCTTCCACTTCAACCGGCACGAAGTGCTTACGGCCGATAGGGTTAGGGAAGTGGGGGATGAGCCCAGTTTTTCAGTTCGGCCCGAAAAAAAAAAATGGGAAGAAAATCGTTTTAATGGTTATATACAGGTGTGTGGTCTTTGCGACGTATTCTGTTTGTGATTGTTCTGCCCTTGGGGCTGGGGACCTGGATTTATCTTGCGTACCGCAGTTTGGATTTGCTTGTTTTTCAGTGGCTCGCATTCGCCCATCTCATCGATCCTGTCCTAGCTTTGCGAAGTCATTTGGAGTGGAGCAGGCCACACGAAACGATCTTATTCTCCCTTCCTGACGGCATTTGGATTTATAGTTCCACCTGTTTTATGTCTATGGTTTGGGGAAGGGATCAATGCGTTTCTGCTGCTTGTTGGATTTCTTTGCCTGCTGTATGTGGAATTGGTGCTGAAGTTTTGCAAATCCCTTTTCCGATGCTAGGCACTTTTGACATTTTTGATTTACTCGCTGGGGTCATGGCTGTTCTCCTGGCCCAAAAAACCGGGAAAAACCAATGGAAAATCATACAACAAAAAATATAGTATCTGCAATTGGCTTTGGCTTCTTCGCCCTTTTGGCGGCAGGCAGCATCAATGTTGGCGATATCAGCCTTCCCTTCGGGAAGCAGATCAACATTGACTCCATTAATGCCGCAAAAGACAGCCTCGGCGCATCCTTGGAAATGACTCAGGACAAGTCTTTGCAATCTAAAAAAGAAATTAAGGACGCCTATACTCAGATGAAAACATATTTGAGTGAAAACAACCTCACAGACGGAAACCTAGCCATCATGGAAAGAAACCTGGATTCCATGAAGGCCAAATACAAGGCCTTCAAAGACACGGTCGAGAAGTGCCGCGATGATTCGGACAATCTTTTCAACATGCTGGAAAAAAGAGCCAACGAGAACAAAACCGAATCCCTGAAAAAACAGCTTAAGGAAAAAATCAAAGGCAAAAGAAAAACCTTTGATGGCCACATTGAAAAAGCTCAAGAGGTTCTGGTTAAAGTCGATCAATCCATCCAAAAATATAACGATCTCGTGGGCTACTTTCAGGTTAACAAGGGCCTGGAGGGTGTGGATAAGATCATGGATGAAATCGACGGGGTGATTGCCGCGGGAGAGCTTTTAAATGAACAGATTAACACATTTGTTCAAGACAGCATGGTGGTTCTAAAAGAACTCTGATCCCCTCTTGGCCTGGGAAGCAGCCTGCCTTGCGCAAGGCTGTTCGTGGCCGAGGCTTGTTCTTGCCTTAGGTGAAGAGGTGCTTCTGCACCCGAGGGCGTGGGACTGGCTAAGCTCTAAAATCAGGGCGTAGTCAGCTCGGGACTTAGAGTTGACGGGCATCCTCAGCCGCATCCTTCCCTTTCAACCAGCGCGAAAGGCACCCATAGAAGCGCCGAACAGGCCTGACGTTTAGCCCACTACGAACCGGTGGGCATCATCGATTAATCACGTAAGTCGAAAGAAGCTTCTGAATCTGCAGGATATCTGTTCCTTTTTTAAATTCTTTTTTCAAAGGTATAGGATTACTGGAAATATAAATTTTCAGTTCGGCATCCATATCCAAAAGACCAGCTGTTTCGACTGAGAATTGACTAATCGATTTGTACGGAATGCTGTGATATTCGACCTTTGACCCGGTAAGTCCTTGTTTGTCGGCTAAGATCAACCTGCATTGTGTAAAAACAAATAAATCTCGCACTACCTTGAAAGCTCCGACGATTTCTTCGCCTTCGACCAGAAGAGGCGAAAATTCATTTTGTATGTCTTCAGGGCTTATTTTAGACGCAGTGCCAAAAATGGCGTTTACCAAACTCATGTAAAACTATTACATTCAAATAAAAGAAGAATAAATCCTTAAAAACATGAGTACTTTCCAATCTTATCCTCAGCCAATCCCCAACAATACCCAAAGTAACCGATAGCTTTAGCGAACTAATTTCTGGGCATTGGGTAGATAATTCATTCGAAGCGAACAGCCATCAATCCGCTAAAAGGGTGGGATTATGGGGGTCCCGGGTTAGCCCCCTAAGACCTGCCCCCGCCCATTCTCAAATGTCGCTCCGCGACGGGATGAATGTCCGCTTTCGCGGGGGAATTCAAATCCCGGTGGACCGATAATTTTCCGAAGGAAATTGAGGGACGCCAATTTATCCAGCCGGAGGCGAAAGAGGATTGGGCCAAGGGTGGGTGTGCGGGGGCCAATATCCCGGCGCCCCGATGAGCTAAAGCCCACTTCAGACCCGAATTTATACCCTTAGCCTGATCTCTTTTCGTTGAAAGGTCGGCCGATCCAGATCTTCTGCTCCACGAACGCTGGGGGAAGAACGCGCAAAACGGGAGGGCGTCCGATCAAACTCCAATTCTCCCTGCGCTGCCACAAACCGCTTTCCTTTTTTACTCTTACTTTCATCCTGACTGGTTGCTTCGACGGCTACGCATTTTTTCTCTTCCTTCTTCTCTTCAAGTTTTTCAAGAACTGTTCCTTCTATCCGGCGGGTCACCAAGAGAGTCAGACTGAGCGATTCCGACCGCTCGGGATCCACCGCAGCCCCGGCGGAGATCGGCATATCGACCGGAAGTCTCGCCCGCAGCTTTTCAAGAAGTCCGTGAAAATCGTTGAGGGATGTCTCGGGCCCGGTGATCACGCTCACAAGGATCCGGTTCCCTTCTTTCCAAGCACGCCCATCTTCAAGGAGAATATCCTCTACCACGGCCTCGATCGCCGCCTCTTCCCTGCCCTCCCCGGAAGCTTCGGCCACTCCTGCCCATGCATTTTCCAGCATCCCGACCGCGTCACATCCTGAACCTACGGCTTCCTTCAGTTCAGAAACGCCAAGATGAACCATGCCGTTTTTCTCCATGACATGGGCCAAGCCATGCACCGTTCTCGCAATCGCGCGGTCAAGGGTACGCTGGCCTTCACGCAGATCCTTCGACATGGAGCTTTCCAATAAGCGCTCATTGTTAAAGACCAGAACCGCATCCGCGACTTTTCTTAATTCATGAAGGCACTGGGTAGCCCGGTTCTTTCGGCGTGTTCCCTCAAAGGTAAAGGGGCTAACGGCCAAAACAACGACTTCCGTCTTTTGCTTTTTTAACCTCCTCACGAGGCTCGGGGAAAGAGCCGCCCCCGTTCCTCCACTCACCGAGAGCACCACCAGGGCCGTGCTGATTCCTTGTAAAATAGGATCCAGACTATCCCCTTCCTCCAGACTCAAACCCTCAAGAAGTTCTCCCTCACCCCCTGTTCCCAATCCATGCACCCGTTCGGGTGCGACTAGGATTTTTTTGGACGCCACCGTCCCTCGCAGGGCCAAAGCATCGGTATCAATGCAGATGGTCCGATGTTCCCCCTCACAGGCTACAGCCAGATTATCCAGGACAGCCGCCCCGGTTCCACCGACGGCGAGAATGGCTACTTTATGGTTCTCAATTGAGGTTGTGTTCATGTTTTTTCTCCTTGGGGTTACGCCAGGAACTTTAGCGAGGAAACCATTCGACCCAGCGATTTCTGGATTTTTCTCCAACCGACGGTTTGATTGGCCTCTTTTCGCTCTGTCTCGGCCGCATATTTTAGAGTTCCGAGGACTGTGGAAAATTCAGGCCTTTCAAGGTCACTTTGCTCGCCCAGAAAGTCCCGCGCCCTCCCAATCCTGACCGGTCGGGGAAAGATCTCGGATGCGAGCCGGCCCAGTCCCCGCAGGCGCGCCCCGCCCCCGGTTAGAACGACTTCGGTCTCCACCGCTCCCCATAGGTTTTGTTCTTCCAAATCATCCCGGATGATCTGGAGCGTTTCCGCCATTCTGGCCTGCAGAATCTGGGTCATCGCTTCCTTGTAGAAAGACCGCCCGTCAAAGCTGATGTCACGGGGAAGTGTGATTCGCTCATCCTTTTCCCCTTCCTCCAAGATGACCGATCCCATCTCTTTTTTGAGTCTCTCGGCCCGTGCGTAAGGGATTTCCAACCCAATGGAAAGATCCTGACTCGAATGATCTCCTCCCACCCCGTGCACGACGGAATGAACCACTGCCTCATCCCGCCAGACGGCAACATCGCTCACACCTGCCCCAAGATCAATTACGACTGTCCCGCGCTTTTTACCCTCCTCGCCAAGAACAGCCAACCCGGAAGCGTAGGCGGAGAAAGTGCATCCTTTTACTCGTATCTTTTGATCCGCCACACACTGAACGGCTGTTTGCAGACGCGTCCGTTTGCCGGTGACCAAATGGTAATGCGCCTCAATTTGTTCGGTATGCACTCCGAGCGGTTGCGTGGAAGCCACCCCTCGGTCGAGGGAATACCCACGTAGCAACTCGTGTAAGATGACATGGTCCCGACTTAAAGGGAGATTTGCCGCAAGTTTGTTCAGATCTTCCAGGGTGGTCTCGGTGACCCTGTGATCGTCCTCCAACGCCGTGGCTCCCCGAACCGATTCGTTCCGGGATGCCAGATGAGTCCCGCTGAGGGAAAGATAAACCTCCGTGATTTCAGCCTGAGTTCTCCGCTCGGCTTCCGCCATGGCCATCCGAGCCGCCGATTGGGCGTAGCCGAAATCCGTCACCTCGGCTTTCCTCATTCCTGCCGATGCCGATTCCCCCACCCCGAGAAGAGTCAAGGCACCCTCGGCACTCATTTCTGCAACGGCCACCGTCATTTTTTGGGTGCCGAGATCCATGGCGATCAAAATTTCGTTCGTGGGTGTTCTTTGCATAATCATGGGTTTATCTCCTGGTTAGTTTACAAATGTGACGGGAACATTCCGTTCGGGGGTCAAGTCGACCGTATTCACGATCCGCCCCTTGCTTTCTGCATAATCAAAAATCACTCCGAGACGATCGAACTGTTCGAGCAGATAACTCGTGCGAAACCGGATTTTCCCACCTCGTGGGGTCGAAACTAGAAATCTCCCGGGCCCCTCGAGAACGAGCCCTGAACAATCCAGTCCGTCCCGAATCGGAGCGAGGGGTGCCTCCCGGAGAAACACTAAGGCAGCTCGTAGATCTGGGTTCGCCGTCTGTTCTCCCTCCACCACTTCATCCGAGGAAACTCCTCGAATGGTTGGAAGGGAAATCAGTTTTTCCCCCGGTTTGGGCTTTAGGACATAACCACGGGAGTCAATATAGTACATCGGTTGCGCCAATTGTGTTCCTGTCGTCGGGGTCGGGCACAGGAGGGCCACGGGTCGTCTTTCCTCAATATAAAGATACAGGGTGTCGGGAAGCCGTCGTTCGACACGAACCGATGCCACGGTTGGAAGCTTTTGAAGCGAATCCCGGACCTCGTCGAGGGACAGTTGGAGAAGGTTTTGGCCGATCCTCACACCACTCGCAGCGACCAACTCCCCTTTTCCAATCTTGTTTGCGGGCTCGATCTGAAATCGACGAAGCGTGAAGTCTGAATTTTGGTAAAGAAGCTTTTCCAGGAGTTTATCCATTCCAGCCGAAGTGATCATTCCAATGACCAGCAGGGATAGTATCGACCCAACAAGAAGAAGCATCACTCCCACCCTTTGTCCCATCATCTGGCGACTTCCTCGGGCGGACATCTTGGCCGCCAAAACGTGCCTCGCACGCCGGCTTCTGCCCCTTGGTTTTCCTCCGCCCATCCCGGTCAGTTTTCCCCATTTCATGTCTTCACCTCTTTCCGTGTTTTTGCCCAAGAAAGCTCCAAGATTTTCAGACAGAGATTCGCGAAATCGATCCCAGCAGTCCTGCCCGCCCTTGGAAACAGGCTCAAATCTGTCATTCCAGGCAACGTGTTGACCTCCAAGATCACCGCCTTTCCTCCCGAATCGACCATCAGGTCCACACGGGAAAGCACTTCACAACCCAATGCCTGATGGGCCTGCAACGCTAATTTCTGAAACCCCTCCATCTGTTCCTTGGAGATGGGGGCCGGGCAAAGGTATTGGGTGGCCCCGGCGGTATATTTATTTCGAAAATCGTAAAACCCTTTTCCAGGGCGCACCTCCACGACTGGCAGTGCCTTCCCTCCTAAAATCCCCACGGTCATTTCCGCCCCCTCGATCAGTCGCTCAATCATCATCGTCCCCTTCCACCGCAACGCTTCCTTTCTGGCCTTTATGGCTTCTTCTTCCGTGCGAACAAGATGCACCCCAAGACTGGATCCGTCTGCCACGGGTTTAAGAACATACGGAGGAACCCAGCTGTTTTCTTGAGTCCACTCCAACCCCTCCGCCAAGGGCAATCCGGCAGCTCCCATGACTTCCTTGGCCCGCAACTTGTCAAATGCCCGGGCACTCGCCTCAGGACCGCTTCCGGTATACGCGATCCCCTGCGAATCCAGTTCGGTCTGAATGGTCCCGTCTTCCCCATAGCCTCCGTGTAGACAGAGAAAACAGATGTCCGTCCCCTGAGGGATTTCTACCTTTGCATTCTTCACATCCACCTCAACGAGACGCACTCCGACCGAACGCAGGGCTTTCGCCACAGCGGCTCCGCTTCTTTGGGAAACTTCCCGTTCTCCGGACGTACCTCCGGAAAGAACGGCTACTTTCATTTTTTCCGGCTTCATTCGTCTTCCCCCAAAACAATGACTTCCGGCTCGAGGTCGATCCCACGGTCATTCCGGGCCCGGGCACGAACCTTTTCCATCAATGCCAATACGTCTGCCGCTTTAGCCCCGCCTTGATTCACGATAAAGTTCCCATGAACCGGGGATATTCTTGCGCCGCCAACGGCCGTGTCCTTGAGGCCAAGTTCTTCAATCAGTTTCCCGGCCGGAATCTTTTCCGCATTTTTGAAAATACAACCTGCACTCGGGGCCGCCGGCTGCGAATCCCAGCGCTTCCGGCTGTATTTTTTCAAACGTTCCGCAATTTCTTCCGGATTCCCCACTTTTCCCTTTAAAACAGCACCCACGGCGATTTCCTCCGTCAGACGGGGAACCTTGCGGTACTTGACCTCAAATTCCCCGGCCGGCACTTCCTTCACCTTCCCCTGCCGATCCATCACCCTCACACTTTCCACCACTTCGAACGTCCAAGATTCCATGGCACCGGCATTCATTCGCATCGCCCCGCCGATCGCCCCCGGAATCCCCTCCATGAATTCCAATCCGCTGATTCCATGCGCTCTTGCGACGGAAACTATCTGTTTCAACCTTGCCCCGGCCCCGGTTCGTATTTTTCCATCCACCACATCGATTCGGCTCATTCCAGGTCGCCCCAAGTGCACGCAAACTCCGGGAATCCCGCCATCCCTGACCAATAGATTGCTTCCCCTTCCCACAACCGTCAGAGAAATTTTTTCCTCTCCACAAAGTTGTACGACTTTTCCAAGGACTTCCTCGTTTTCAGGTTCAAACCAGACTTGGGCCGGACCTCCAATACGAATGGTTGTGTGCTTTTGCATCGGTTCGTACCAGCGCACTTCCCCTTCATCCTTCACGATTTTTTTTAGCCTCATAAAGAGTCCGGCTTCTTTGGCCACCTTCTTTGCCAGATCCGTCACATCCCCCGCCCCCATCAGAAGAAAAAGATCACCGTCTTGCCAGTTCTTTCCCAGAATCGAACGGGCTTCGGACATTGAATTCACCAATTCCGTGTTCACCCCCTTTTCCACCAGCCGTGTTTTCAATTCTGCCACCCCAACTCCTTCCATGGGCTTTTCTCCAGCTGCATACACAGGCAGCAAGATCACCCCATCCGCCAACGCGAGCGCCTCGGCGAATCCGGACAGGAAAGCGGCCAGTCTTGTGAAACGGTGAGGTTGAAACACGACAACCAGCCGGGCCCGTCCCCTTGCCCGGGCCGCCTGGATCGTCGCCGCAACTTCCCGGGGGTGATGCGCGTAATCATCCACCACTTCGAGATCTGCATCGGAATATAGGATTTCGAAACGTCGATCCGCCCGCCGGAAAGCCCCCAGTCCCTTGCGGATTTTCTCAACCGGTAACCCCAATTCCAGAGCTACCGCCAATGCCCCCAAAGCATTTCCCGCATTATGTCGCCCCGTGGCGGCGACCTGAAATTCACCCAGCTCCTCCCCCTTTTTTTGAACTCCGAACTTCAGCCCTTCGGCATTCTCCCCTTTCCAGATCCCAAGATAATCCGCCCCACTCTTCCCCCATCCGAAAGTCACTTTCGCGTGAATTCCATCCGCCGCTTGCATCGCAGCCCCCTCTTCCCGATCCACCACCACTACAGGTCCAACGACCTGACCCAACACATCCCGATAGGCGCTCACCACCGCATCTTGATCTCGATATCGATCCGCATGCTCGTGATCAGCGTTCAATAACAGGGCCGCCCAAGGCTTCAGCCTAGATGGGGCCCCTTCGCTTTCATCCACCTCGGCAATTAACCAAGGCCCCTTGGTCCAAGCACCCGATGAACCAAGAGAGGGAGCGTATCCGCCTAGGTAAAACGAAGGATCTTCACCCGCTTCACGGAAAATCTGGGCCAACATGGTGGCGGTGGTGGTCTTCCCGTGGGATCCAAGAACCGCGACGAGCTTCTTCGATTCAGCCAGATGGGCAAGCACCTCCCCCCTCCGGAAACTAGGAATTCCACGCTTTTTTGCCTCCATCCACTCCGGGTTTTCTTCCGCAATGGCTGCCGAAGCAACGATCACCTCGACCGAAACAACTGTATCCGCGGCATGTCCCAAAAAGAATTGAAGACCACGGTTTTTCAACCGTTCGGGGATTTCCTTCACATCAGATCCACTGACCACATGCCCCAGATCCATCAGAATTTCCGCAAGAGGAGTCATGCCTGATCCGGAAACCCCAATCAGGTGAATTCTCCGGCTCCCCTTGATCCAATCTTTGGCTTCAAAGGACATGGTGAATCTCCTCCGCAATTTTTTCTGCAGCAGACGGATGTTTCTGCGCTTTGGCAAACTGGCTCATTCGATTTCGACGACTCGAATCTCCAAGGAGGCGCACAATCCTCTGCCCCAATTCGGTTCCAATAAGATATTTTTCCGCAATCACCTCGCCGGCTCCGTCATTTCCATACGCATGGGCATTCGCCATCTGGTGGTCGGCCGCTGCCGCAGGAAATGGAACCAGAATGGCCGGCACTCCACAGGCGGCCAATTCGGCAAGCGTTCCCGCACCCGAACGCGCGACCACAAGATCCGCCGCCGCATAGACGGCTTCCATCTCATCACAAAATCCCAACACCACGGCGTGAAAGCCCGATCCCTCATAACCCTTTTGGACATTTTTCTGATGCGCCTCACCCGATAAATGGAGAATCTGGATGTGATTCACCTCTCCCCGCATAGCCGGCAGTCCTCGAAGCATGGCCTCATTCAGCCCCCGTGCCCCCTGACTTCCTCCGAGCACCACCACCAAGTGCCTCTTTGGATGGAGTCCGAGCTTTCGAAGAGCCTCTTCCCGGGTCATTCGCCCCAGACGGGACCGTACCGGCGTGCCCGTGACCTTCACATTCGCTTTCGGAAGATAACGACCGCATTCCGAAAAACCAACAAACACCCTGTGTGCTCCCTTTGCCAGAAATTGGGTGGCTCGGCCGGGAATGGCATTCGATTCATGGAGATAATACGGAAGCCCGGCCATGCGGGCCGCACCTACCGAAGCTCCGGAAACAAATCCCCCCATCCCGAGAATGGCGCCAGCATGTCTTTTTTTGATTTCATCGCCGGCCCGTTGGACAGCTTTAAGGAAATGGAAAATGAACTTTCCAGAGCCCAGAATTCCAGGCCAACCCACCGCCGGAATTTCCACTCCATGGGCCATTTCACCAGCTCCCACCAAAGCCCTTCGATCCACGGCCTTCGGAGAAATAAAAAAACTCACTTCATGGCCACGCCGCCGTACCGCTTCT
>Ga0214917_10004883_pt1 | contig 14614 bp, 15 predicted proteins | sample LL_1208_BB_MetaG_FD_177983 | JGI IMG/M metagenome (GOLD analysis project Ga0214917, IMG submission 177983) | Freshwater microbial communities from Lake Lanier, Atlanta, Georgia, United States - LL_1208_BB | ecosystem: Environmental > Aquatic > Freshwater > Lake | place: USA: Georgia | collected... | reverse complement strand
AGTTTGCGATTCAACGCAAACTACCGCAGTTATATCATCTATTACTCTTGGTGAATATGATAAGCGTTATATTGAAATGTCGGATTTAGTTTATGGTGTAATAAGAGTAATTCCATTTAATAATGCTTCTTCATCAAAGAATATATTTGATATGCAATATCAGTTAAGATTAAATGATCTTTATGATCTTGCCTCGACTTCAATTGTGTATTATAAAACAGCAATGAATCATTTAGCTTTATTAGATTTGGAACTAAATGGATATCCTATTTACCGGTTTAATAGATTACAAAACAAATTAAATTTAGATATTAATTGGGAATCTGATGTTGCATTGGGCGATTTTATTATTGTCGAATGCTATCGTGTTTTAGATCCAAATGAATATACTAAAGTTTGGGGAGAACCTTGGTTAAGGCACTATGTCACTGCTTTATTTAAGAAGCAGTGGGGACAAAATGGTAAGAAATTCCAAGGCATGGTACTTCCAGGTGGTATTTCAATTGATTTTCAAGGCATGTATGCCGAAGCCGTTGAAGAAATAAAAGAGCTTGAAGATGAATTAATGAATAAATCTGCTCCGCTAGATTTCATGGTAGGTTAAAATGCCGCGTAATACTTTCTTTTCACATGGAACTAGATCAGAACAACTCTTTCATGAAGATTTAATAATTGAATCATTAAGTATTTACGGTTTGGAGTTTTATTATATTCCAAGAGTGCTTGTTGCAAAAGATGAAATATTAGGCGAAGATCGTTTATCATATTTTGGTAAAGCGTTTAAAATTGAAATGTACTTAGAAAACACCGATGGATTTGACGGTCAAGGTGCGTTTATACAAAAATTTGGATTAATGATAGAACAATCTGCGACTTTAGTAGTTTCACGACGTCGCTGGGATCAAATGATTGGTAGACATAATGCAACACAATTATCAAATAGACCTTGTGAAGGTGATTTAATTTATTTTCCATTAACTAAAGCTTTATTTGAAATTAAGTTTGTCCAACATCAAGATCCATTTTATCAATTAGGTAAACTATATGTTTATAAGCTTCAAGTAGAACTATTTCAATATTCATCAGAAAGATTGGATACTGGAGTTTACGATATTGATGCTATTGAAAATATTAAAACGTTTTCAATTGATACAGTAAGAAATGGTTCTGCAAGAGTTGTATCTGTTAATCTTGTCTCGGGTGGAACTGGTTACAATATTGCCCCAGAAGTATCATTTGTATCAACAACTGGAAGTGGTGCAAAAGCTGTCGCTGTGCTAGGAAATACACCTGAAACTGCTACACGAGTTGTTAGAGTTGATATAACTGATGGCGGTTTTGGTTATGAAACGGCACCAGATGTTGTCTTTACTGGATCTGGTTATGGTGCCGTTGCAAATGCCATAATTGAAATCAATATTGATGAAAATGATTCATATGGTGATAATAATAAGTTTATTTCTCAATCTGATAATGTTTTTAATGAATCAAATCCATTTGGAGATATGTTGTAATGTTAAGCGGACAAGTATTTTATCATTCAATTATACGTAAAACAATAGTAGCCTTTGGGCGTTTATTCAGTAATGTTTATATTGACCGTAAAATCAATGATAGTGCTACTGGTGAAACAGTTCAGCGTTTACAAGTTCCACTCGCGTATTCACCAAAAGAAAAATGGATAGTCCGTATTGATTCTGATCCAAATTTAGAAAATTATACATATACCTCACTTCCAAGGATGGCATTTGAAATTACTAGTTATAGTTATGATCCTGCAAGAAAATTACCAAAACTAAATAAGATTACTTGTGGTGTAAAAGATAATGAAAGATCTTTTACTTATACTCCTGTACCATATAATATTGATATATCATTATATATTTTAACAAAAACCCAAGAAGATGCTCTTCAAATTATTGAACAAATTCTTCCAACATTTAATCCAGATTATACAATGTCCATTAATGCTGTTCCTGAAATGAATATTGTTCAAGATGTTCCAGTAATACTAAATAATATATCTGTGTCTGATGAATATGACGGTGATTTTCAAACTCGCAGATTTGTTACTCATACACTTAATTTTACATTAAAGGTTAATCTATTTAATCCAGTAAATAGCAATGGCATAATTAAAACTGTTACCGCGACTTTAACTGATCCGAATAGAGAATTTACCGCTAGTCAAGCAACTCCTACAAGCAACATTAATGAAGATTGGACAGATTTTTTATAAATGACTCAATTTTACTTATCTAATCCAGCATTAAAAGCTGCTGGTGTCCAGATTCCTTTTACTGAAGATAATATTCAAGAATATCTTAAGTGTACAAAGGACCCATTATACTTTATTGAACATTATTGTAAAATTGTTTCACTTGATGATGGTGTTGTTCAATTTAAACCATTCCCATATCAAAAACGTATTATTGAAGCATTACACAATAATAAGAAAGTAATTGGTAAATTATTTCGTCAAAGCGGAAAATCAACTATTATTTCTGCTTATATCACTTGGTATGTTTTATTTAATGATAATAAAACTGCAGCAATTCTAGCAAATAAACAAGCAATTGCTAAGGAAATTTTCCTTAGAGTACAGTTTATGTATGAAAATCTTCCAAAGTGGCTCCAACAAGGGGTTATTGAATGGAATAAGACATCCTTTTCTCTTGAAAATGGATCTCGTTGTATTTGCGCTGCAACATCTGCATCGTCTATACGCGGGATGAGCATTAACTTTTTATTATGTGTAGAAGGTAATACAGAAATAACACTAAGAAATAAAAATACAGGTGAAATAAAAGTTGTAAAAATATCAGAATTAGAAGAATATAAATGTATAAATAAAATATACGCAAATTCATCTAATAACAATGATATACTATATTGTTTACAAGACAACAAATAAGATTAATAATAAGATCTATATTGGTTTTCATAAAACAAAAGATTTAAATGACTCTTATTTAGGGTCTGGAACTCTTTTGTTAAAAGCTATTGAAAAATATGGTAAGGAAAATTTTTCACGTAAAATATTAAAAATATTTGATACAAAAGAAGAAGCAGAAAAATATGAACAAGAATTAGTAAATAAAGAATTTACTTTAAGAGAAGATACTTATAATGTTGTTATAGGCGGAAATGTTAGAATTGCTTATGGCAAAAATAATGGTTTTTATAAAAAAACTCATACTAATGAAACTAAGAAAAAAATATCAGAAAAAAATCTTAATAATAAAAGTTCTCCGCGCTATCCTATAACTAATGGTATTATTCTTTTTAATTCATATGATGAATTAGTTAATCATCTAAATATATCTGGAAATATTCGGCATAAAATTTTATTATTATGTGGTGGTGAATCTGAATATTATTTTGTTGATACTGAAAAACAAAATCAAGCCAAAGAATATTATAATAATTGGAAAGAACGCAAAAAAAGACATTCCGAACTATTAGCTGAATTAGCAAAAAAAAGATTTACAAATTATGTTTGGTCTGCTGAAAGAAACAAAAAGTTAAGTGAATCATTAAAAGGTAAAAAAAGAAAGCAAGAACATATTGATAAAATAAATAAAAATCCTGAAAAAATAAGAAAAACAGCTGAAAAACATAGAGGTATGAAACGTTCAGAAGAATCTAAACTAAAAATGAGTCTTGCTAAAAAAGGTAAACCAGCAAGTAATTTAGGTAAAAGATTAGTAGTTAATTTAGAAGGTAAAAGGGTCCAATACGATAAAGATAAGCCTTTACCAGATGGTTGGAGACTTGTTATTAGAAAATGGGCAATAGATAACAATGGTAATAAGAAATTGTTTGATACACATTTTGAATTACCCGAAGGTTGGACATGGAAATATTAGAAAATGAATGGGAAGTCCTAACTGATGAAGGTTGGTCCGACTTTTCTGCACTTAAAATTTCTGAAACTGGTAGTTTAATTGAATTAAAATTAGAAGATAGCACTTTACAGTGTACTATTGGTCATAGAGTCATGACTAATGTAGGATGGAAAGAAGTTCAACAGTTAAAGCCTAAAGACAAATGTATTACATATAATGGCATTAAACGTGTTATAAGTGTATCATTAGTTGAAAAAACATGTAAAGTTTATGACTTAGTTGGAGTAAAAAAGAATTCTAGATATTTTACAAATAATGTTTTATCACATAATTGTGATGAATTCGGTCATCTTAAACCAAATCTAGCAGAAGAATTTATTGCATCAGTATTTCCAACAATATCATCTTCTGAATCATCAAAACTAGCAATTATATCTACACCGAATGGCTTAAACCATTTTCATAAACTTTGGTGTGATGCAGAAAATAGTAATAATGACTTTGTTCCTGTGACTGGACATTGGACAGAACATCCAAAGCGAAATCAAGAATGGGCAGATAATCAACTAAAAACACTTGGTGAAATTAAATTTCGTCAGGAAATTCTTGTAACGTTTGAAGGTTCATCTTATACACTTATTGATGGAGCTAAATTAGCTTCAATACCAACAATTATTCCATTATTCCAAAAAGATAAGCTAGAAATCTTTAAACAACCAGAAAAAGGCCATTCATATTCTATAACAGTTGATGTTTCACGCGGAAGACATCAAGACTATTCAGCATTTAGTGTAATTGATATTACTAAGATGCCATATGAAGTTGTTGCAACATTTAAAGATAACACCATAACTACTCTTGAGTTTCCTCACCTTATATACAATATTGCTAGACAATATAATAATGCATTTATTTTAGTTGAAATAAATGATCTCGGTGAAGAAGTGTCAAATACTCTTTGGCATGATTATGAATATGAAAATCTATATTTTACAAGTGGAAATGAATTATCACAATTAAGAGGTTATCCTGGTATTAGAACAACATCTAAAGTTAAATCATTAGGGTGTTCTGTATTAAAAGATTTAGTTGAAAAAGATCAGTTAATTATTAATTCACATCGTATTATTGAAGAATTAGGTATATTTGTTCTAATCCGAAAGACATATGCTGCAGACAATTCAGATATAAATGATGATTTATGTACAACATTATGGTTATTTGCTTGGTTAACTAAGCAAGGAATATTTCAAGATATAACTAATAATGATTTACGGCTAGCTCTTACTGAAAAGAAACAAGAATACATAGATTCGACAATGACTCCATTTGGTTTTTATGATGACGGGCAAAATATAATTGATAAACAAAAGTTAGATAAGGAAGAAAATAAGTTAATGCCTGAAAAAGATAAATATAGCTTAACACCAGATCAAATAGAATTGTTAAATTTATAAAATTATAAATATAAAAGTATTAAATTGTTCAAGTAAAAGAACAACGTCTGTTATAGTAAATAACATGAGAATAATGTAATAAGGAGATTAAGATGCCATTTCAATTGTCACCTGGCGTTTCAGTAGTAGAAAAAGATTTTTCATCGATTGTGCCTGCCGTTTCTACATCAACAGGTGCTTTTGCTGGCGTCTTCACTTGGGGTCCAGTGTTAGATCCAGTAGCAATTACTTCAGAAAATAATTTAGTTCAGCGTTTTGGCAAGCCAACCGATGATACTGCACAGTCATTCTTTACTGCAGCTAATTTCTTAGCTTATGCTAATAATCTATTAACTGTTCGTGTCGATACGCAAAATCACAGAAATGCTGTTTCTAGCGGTACTGCGGTTAAGATCAACAATACAAATGACTATTTGCAAAATTATTCAAACGGTCAAGGCTCTGTTGGTGAATGGGCTGCCAAGTATCCAGGCGCCCGTGGAAATGGTATCACTGTTTCTATGGCTGACTCAGCATCATTTTCAGCTTGGACTTATAAGAATTTATTTGACACAGCACCAAGTACATCATCAATGGCAAGTGCTGTTGGTGGTTCAAATGATGAACTACATGTTGTTGTTATTGATTTTGATGGTACTGTATTAGAAAAGTTTGCTTATGTTTCAAAGGCAAACGATAACCGTAAATCAGATGGTACAAATAACTATTACAAGAATGTAATTAATTCACGTTCACAATATATTTGGTGGATGGATCATACTGCTGATGGTACCAAATGGGGTCAGGCCTCTTCAACTGCTTTTGATACTATTACCGCAGCAGTTACACGCGTTTTATCAGGTGGTGTTGATGACTTAACAGCAACTGATGGTCAAATTCAAACAGCATATTCAATCTTTGCTAACGATGAACTTTATGATATTTCATTAATTCCAGCAGGTAAAGTATCAGCTGCTACTGCAACATTTATTATCAATAATGTTGCTGAAGTTCGTAAGGATTGTGTAGTGTTTGTTTCACCAGAAAGCGTTAGCGGTGATGTTATTATTGGCACAGGTGATTCAGCCATTAATGACATTAATGAATATCGTAATAGTTTACCAAGCACATCATATGCAGTAATGGATTCAGGTTATAAGTACCAATACGACCGTTATGCTGATAAGTATCGTTGGGTTCCATTAAATGGTGACGTTGCTGGTCTATGTGCTCGTACTGATTATACAAATGATCCATGGTTCTCACCAGGTGGTTTAAATCGTGGTCAAATTAAAAATGTAATTAAGTTAGCAGTTAACCCATCTAAGACAGACCGCGATAACCTATATAAGAATGGTGTTAATCCAGTAGTTTCTTTCCCAGGTCAAGGTACAGTTCTTTTTGGTGATAAGACTCTATTGGCTTCACCAAGTGCGTTTGATCGTATCAATGTCCGCCGTCTATTCATTGTATTGGAAAAGGCAATTGCTACTGCAGCTAAGTTCCAATTATTTGAATTCAATGATCCATTTACACGTGCACAATTCCTAAATCTAGTTGAACCATTCTTACGCGATGTACAAGGTCGCCGTGGTGTTACTGATTTCCGCGTTAAATGCGATGATACAAACAATACATCACAAGTAATTGATTCAAACCAATTCGTTGCTGATATCTTTATTAAGCCATCTAGAAGTATTAATTTCATCAGCCTAAATTTCATTGCTGCACGCTCAGGTGTGTCATTCACTGAAATTGGTGGTTAATTAATAAATAGATAATTCAATAATGACTACCCCTTATACATATCTTATAAAGCATATACCATCTAATAAATTTTATTATGGTGTTAGATATGCTAAGGGGTGTCATCCATCAGATTTATGGGTAAGCTATTTTACTAGTTCTAAACATATTAAATATTTGATAGAAAAAGATGGCAAAGATTCTTTTGATATACAAATTAGAAAATTATTTTTAGACATAAATAAAGCTAGAAGTTGGGAACATAAAGTTTTGACTAGATTAAACGTTATTAATAGATTAGATTTTATAAACAAATCAAATAATATGTCTATATCTATAGAAGCTGCAGCTTCAGCAATGAAAGGTAAAACTCAGTCTGATAAGCAAAAATTAATAGTACAAGCAATAGGTAAATCTAATTTAGGCCGTAAACACACTAAAGAATTTAAAGAAAAAATTAGTTTATCTTTAATTGGTAATACTAGAAAATTAGGTGTAAAAGAATCAATTGAAACTCGATTAAAAAAGAGTTTATCTAAAATTGGTAGACCTAGTAATGCTATCGGTAATTATCAACCAAGATGTGCTTGTATTATTTGTAAAAAAGAAACTACTAGTGGTTCATTAAGCCGCCACTTTAAGTATAATCATTAAGGAGAAATAAAATGGCCAACGTATCCGATTTTAAAAGTCAGTTAATTGGCGGCGGCGCCCGTCCTAATCAATTTCGTGTTGAACTAACATTCCCAACATTCGTTGGTATTGGTGGTTTAGTTGGCTTAAATGCTCAGTTTTTATGTAAGGCTGCTCAATTACCAGCATCAACTATTAATAATATCGAAACATTTTACCGTGGTCGTCCAGTAAATTTTGCTGGCGAAAGAACATTCTCACCATGGACTGTTTCAATTTACAATGATACTACATTCTCCATTAGAAATGCAATGGAAGTTTGGTCTGATGGTATTATTAATAATTCACGTACAAATGGTATTACTAATCCCCGCGATTATCAAGTTGATATGTTAGTTCATCAGCTTGATCGTAATGGTGCAATTGTTAAGACATACAAGTTTGTTGATGCATATCCAACAAGCACCGGTGCAATTGGTCTTGATTATGAATCAAATAACCAAATTGAAACATTTGATGTTGAATTTACGTATAACTATTGGACTTCAAACACATCATCTGGCGGATCAGGCTTTGGTATCACGACAACCGTCGATACTCCACTCGGTTCGTTCCCACTAAATATCTAATAAATAGATTTTTAGTGGCTTAGGAAAAATATTATAATGGCTGGTATCGAATTATTTGGTTTTGAGATTAAAAAGAAGCAGGAAAAAGATATTCCTACAGTGGTTGTTCCGTCATCAGATGACGGGGCAACCGTTGTATCATCTGCAGTTGCATCTTATTATGGTCTAACAGTTGATCTTGAAGGCACCGTTAAGAATGAAAACGATTTAATTAAGCGTTATCGCGAAGCTGCACAATATCCTGATTGTGATTCGGCTATTGAAGATATTATTAATGAAGCTATTGTTCAAGATGAAGAAAAAAATCCAATTAGTATAAATCTTGAAAAATTAAAAATATCAGAATCTATTAAAAATAAAATTCGTGATGAATTTGATATAGTTCTTAATCTATTTAAATTTAATTTAAAGGGATATGACATCTTTAGATCATGGTATATTGATGGTAGACTATATTACCAAATTTTATTAGATGAAAATAGACCAAAAAATGGTATTTCTGAATTACGTTTTATTGATCCACGTAAAATTCGTAAGATCAAAAATATTAAAAAGAAACGTAATGAAAAAGGTATTGAAGTTGTAGAATCAATTGAAGAATATTATCTTTATAACAATAAAGGTATTAATGAGAATTCAACACAAGGAGTTAAATTATCTCTTGACTCTGTTGTTTATTCTCATTCTGGGCTTCTTGATCCTGTAACAAATCTCGCTTTAAGTTATTTACATAAAGCTGTTAAACCAGTAAATCAACTTAAAATGATTGAAGATGCGCTAGTAATTTATCGTATTTCACGCGCACCTGAGCGTAGAATTTTTTACATTGATGTAGGTAATTTACCAAAGCTTAAAGCAGAGCAATATGTCAATGATATTATGAATAAATTTCGTAATAAGATTGTTTATGATGCTGCTACTGGTGAAGTTAGAGATAATCGACGCCATATGTCTATGATGGAAGATTTTTGGATGCCACGCCGTGAAGGTGGAAAAGGTACAGAAATTACTACATTACCTGGTGGTCAGAATCTAGGTCAAATTGAGGATATCAATTATTTTCAAAATAAGTTATATCAATCATTAAATGTACCAGTTTCTAGACTTCAACCACAACAAGGTTTTACTCTTGGTAGATCTACTGAAATTAGCAGAGATGAAATAAAGTTTAATAAATTTATTAATCGTTTACGTAAAAAGTTTTCAAGTATTTTTTATGATACTCTTCGTGTTCAGTTAATTGCAAAGGGTATCATTAGAGCCGATGAATGGGAAGAGTTATCAACTAATATTTCATTTGATTTTGAATCAGATAATCATTTTACGGAATTAAAAAATAATGAGATCATTCAACAGCGTTTGAATGCACTACAACTTATTGATCCATATGTCGGTAAGTATTATTCTATTAATTTTGTTCGTAAGAATGTATTAATGCAAAATGAAGAAGAAATGAAAGAAATTGATAAAGAAATTAAAGATGAACAAAAACAAATGATGGACCATGCTGAATTGCAAGGACAACTTGCTCAAGCACAACAAGGAGAATAGGAATGAGTGTAAGAGATCTAATTGATGCCATTTATGTTGGCGACTCAGAATCAATTGAAACCGCTTTTAACCGTGAAATGGCTGAGCGTATTTCAACTCGTTTAGACACAATGCGTGTTGAAGTAGCTAAGAATATGTTTAATGAAAAGCAAGATGTAACTATTGAGTCGGTAGAACAATAATATATGTATTTTAAACAGTTTTCTTGTAAGCTATCAAGTAGTATTACTGGACATGAGATTCAATCTCAATTCCATTGCTATGATCATCTTATTGAGAAAACTGTTAATGGTTATATTTTAATTGATGGTGAAACTACTTCATATCAATCAATTGATGAAGCCCGCGATTATCTTTGTCAAGCGCAATATTCAGAGCATATTGAACAAGATTTAGCCAAAGATCTTTATGAAGAGCTTGCTGATACTACCGTAGCAGATATCATTCGCGAATATCATGATGTAAAAATAACTGATACTTTAATTGAATCATACCGTGAACTAGCTGCATCTAAAATTTTTACAGTCGATCCAATTGCCCAAAGAATTCGTGAACTAAATTCGTTTGATTATCTTGTTGAGAATAAAATTGATTATCAATTAAACGATGGATCAATTATTGCAATATCTAAAGAAACTCAATCAATTATAAATAATCTATTACAAAACAATAAAGATGTTGTTACACATATGCGTGAGAGTAAAGAAAACTTTCTATCAGTTATTGATATGTTAAAGGAATAAAAATGGCTGTTCAAAAGTATATTTTAAAGAATACTAATCAAGAAACTGTTGTTAAAGTTTCTGGATCTGACGGTAGTGTAACAATTACTCTTAATTCTGATTTAATTGCAAATACTCAAGTACTTCAAGGTACTACACAAACCGTTAATATTATTTCAGCTAATTGGACTGGATCTAGAGGTTCAGGTATTGTAATTGCTCGTAACGGTACTACAATATTACCAATCACCGCAGATCAACCACAACGTTTAGATTTTTCCGGTGAAGGTTATGTTGATACAGTTGAAAATACTAAAGATCTTACAGTATCAATTTCAGGCGCAGAAGGAGTTGTGTATTTAGTTCTACGTAAAGTTGCTGGGTATGCCACTAAGATTGAAACTGCAGAATTTAGCGTATACGATAACACATCGGTAGCAGGAGCATAACATGAAATTATTAGTCGATGAATTCAATTATGGCGAAGCAAGTCCAGTTAATGCAGTAATTACCGAAGCCGCGGAAGGTAAAGAGAAGAAGTATTTCATTGAAGGCATTTGGGCTCAAGCTGAATTAAAGAACCGCAATGGTCGTGTTTATCCTAAGAATGTTATGGAAAAGGCTCTTGGTAAGTATCAAGATCTAATTACTGCAAAACGCGCACTTGGCGAAATGTCACACCCAGATCATCCGCAAGTTAACCTTGAACGTGCCTCCCATTTGGTTGAGTCCCTTAAGTTTGATGGTAATAATGTAGTAGGTCGTGCACGTATTCTTACACACCTTCCAATGGGTAAGATTGCAAAGGGCCTAATTGATGAGGGTGTACCTCTTGGTGTTTCTACTCGTGGTTTAGGTTCTCTTGTAGAAAAGAATGGCGCTAAGTTAGTACAAGACGATTTTACTATTTCAGCAATTGATATTGTAGGAGATCCAAGCGCCCCAGAGGCCTGGATGACTGCAGTTATGGAAGGTGCTGAATGGGTTTATAATGCATCCACTGGTTCTTGGATGATTGCTGAGCAGGTTAAACATGATGTTAAGACTATTAATGCTAAACAAGTGGCTAATAAGCAGGCACAGTGGTTTAAGAAATTCTTAGAATCTATTGAATAATTAATGGATAAAGTGAATAAATTTATTTTATAAATAATAAAGAAAATTATATCTGAAAAGATATAGAATAGGAGACAATAATGAGTATTGAACAAAAGATTGCTGAGATGCTTGCTGAATCAAAGGCCGCTGCTCAGTTTGATCAAGAAGAACTAGTTGAAGAAGAAGTTGCCGTTGATGAAGTAGAAGACGTTGAATTAGACGAAGCTACTGATATCAGTGATCCTTCAAAGGGTTCTGAACAAAATCCAGAAAACAAAAAGAATGATGTTCGTAAGCAAGAAATTGGTGGCAAGTCAAACGTAGCTAATGTAGTTACTAAAGGCGCTTCTGCCCCTGAAGCTTCACATCTAAGTTCAGTTAAGGAAGATGTTGCTGCTCTAGTTAACGGCGAAGATCTTTCAGAAGAATTTAAGCAAAAGGCTGCTACAATTTTTGAAGCAGCTATTGTAACTCGGGTTAAGCAAGAAGTTGCACGCCTTGAAGAAGAATTTGAGCAACGCGTTGAAGAAGGCGTTGAGCAAAGATATGAGGGTCTTATTGAGAAAGTTGATGGATATCTCAACTATATTGTTGAGTCGTGGATTGAACAGAATGAAATTGCCCTTGAACGTGGTATGAAGTCAGAAATTCTTGAGAACTTTGTTCATGGTCTTAAGAACCTCTTCGAAGAAAATTATATCGATGTTCCTGAAGAGAAGTACGACCTACTTGGTGAAATGGAAGAAACAATTGTTGATCTTAAGGCCAAGCTTAATGAGCAACTTGAAGCTAATGTTGAGCTAAACAGTTTAATTGCTGAAGCGCAACGCGGTGAAATCATCGCCGAAGCTTGTTCAGGTTTAACTGATACTGAAGTAGAAAAGTTTGTTGCTTTAACAGAAGAACTTTCCTATGAAGATTCAGATACCTTCGCTAATAAGGTTCATACAATTCGTGAAAACTATTTCAATGTTAAGCCAATGACTAAGGTTATTGATTCTGTTGTCACGGACGAACCCGTAGTTCTTACCGAAGAAACTGCGCTTGATCCATCTATGAAGCGGTACGTAAGTGCCCTCAACATTTTAAAGTAAAGGAAATTATATGTCACGCCAAGATTTAGTTAAGAAGTGGGCTCCTATTCTAGAGCACACCTCACTACCAGAAATTAAGGATAACTACCGTAAGGAAGTTACCGCCGTTCTACTAGAAAACCAAGAACGCGAAATGGTCAAGCAAGCTGAAGTTTTAAACGAAGCTTCACCAACCAACAGCGGTGGTATGGGCCTAGCTATGGGTCATGCTGGTGCTACAACCGGTAGCGTTGCTGGTTTTGATCCAGTTCTAATCAGCTTAGTACGTCGTGCTATGCCACAAATGATCGCTTATGATCTTTGCGGTGTTCAGCCAATGACCCAACCAACCGGTCTAATCTTCGCAATGAAGAGCCGTTATAGCACACAAAACGGTGCTGAAGCTCTATTCAACGAAGCCGATACCGATTTCTCAGGTAAGGGCACCCACGCTGGTTCAAACCCAGTTGATGATCCTTTCACCTTTGGTACTGGTGTTACTACTGCTGAATCTGAGCGTCTAGGTCAAGGCGGTCAAGGTGATGGTAACTTCGCCCAGATGGCTTTCTCAATCGAGCGTACAAGCGTTACTGCTCAAACTCGTGCTCTAAAGGCTGAGTACTCAATCGAACTAGCTCAAGATCTAAAGGCTGTTCATGGTCTTGATGCTGAAGCTGAACTAAGCAACATTCTTTCAACCGAAATTCTAGCTGAAATCAACCGTGAAGTTATCCGTACTATTTACAAGGGCGCTAAGATCGGTGCTCAAGTCGGTACTGCTTCAGCTGGTGTATTTGACCTTGATGTTGATTCAAATGGTCGTTGGTCAGTTGAAAAGTTCAAGGGTCTAATGTTCCAAATCGAACGTGAAGCCAATGCCATTGCTCAACAAACACGTCGCGGACGCGGTAACTTCATCCTCTGCTCAAGCGATGTTGCTTCAGCTCTAGCTATGGCAGGTGTTCTAGACTATGCACCAGCTCTAAGCACTGGTCTAAACGTTGATGAAGCTTCAACCACATTTGCTGGTGTTCTAAATGGTAAGTACAAGGTATATGTTGATCCATATTCTGCTAACCAAAGCGTTAACCAATTCGCTCTAGTTGGTTATAAGGGTACTTCAGCATTCGACGCCGGTATTTTCTATTGCCCATACGTTCCTCTCCAAATGGTTCGTGCCGTTGATCCTAACAGCTTCCAACCAAAGATTGGTTTCAAGACACGCTACGGCATGGTTGCGAATCCATTCATTGAACTAGATGGCGGTACTGCTGATCTAACTGTTGCCAATAAGAATTACTATTACAGAAAAATTTCTATCCGTAATCTTCTCTGATATTAATTCTAGTTATATGTTGTAATACCATATAACAAATAAAAATACCGGGATTTTAGATCCCGGTATTTTTTTAACTGAATTTATAATTACCGCAGTCCCAAATTAAATCATATTTGTTATCAAACATATTTTCTTTTGCGGTTTTACTATGATCATAATTAAACATTGTCATAAGTTTCTGCTTTGTATATGATAAACGATGTTTAACGTCTGAGGTACCTTGTTTAAAGCCCCACCAAGTAGGACCTAGTACTTCTCGGTTAGTAAAAAAGTTACTATAACTAACATCAACTCCAGCAAGACGACGATCGGCATAACTAACTAAATTAGCACGATCTACTTTTGATAGCAATTTGCTTAAACCACCAATAATTTGAGTATTTAGCCTGCAAGCATATCTATGTAGTTCAGTTTCAATTGGATTAAATCTAGATTTACCAATACTCATAACTGATACTAATTCATTGTCATAAAATAATCCAATATGTCTTGATGATCCAACAAAACCAGCCAAGTGATTTTCTTCAAGAAATGATCTC
>Ga0214917_10004882_pt1 | contig 14616 bp, 9 predicted proteins | sample LL_1208_BB_MetaG_FD_177983 | JGI IMG/M metagenome (GOLD analysis project Ga0214917, IMG submission 177983) | Freshwater microbial communities from Lake Lanier, Atlanta, Georgia, United States - LL_1208_BB | ecosystem: Environmental > Aquatic > Freshwater > Lake | place: USA: Georgia | collected... | reverse complement strand
CCCGGCGCCGCAGGGGCTGGGGCTGCGGCCAGTCCAGGGGCACCAGCACGCGGGGATCGAGGCGCATCTGGTCGAGGCAGCGCACCAGATCGGCCAGTTCGGCGTCGTCCAGGGTGAGGGTGAGGGGCGGGGTGTCGGGCTGACTGCTGCGCAGCTGCAGGGCGTGACCACCGGCGGGTAGGGGCTGCAACGAGACCGGACTGCTCGCATCGCCGAAGCCACGCGGGACGGCACTGAGCAGATGGCGGGCATAGGCCGCCACCACCTGCAGCAGCGCCAGCAGGTGCTCACGCTGGCCTTCCAGCTCCGTGCGCCCGGCGATGGCCAGGCTGAAGCCCGTGAGGATGCCCAGCGACTGCTCTCCCTGGCCTGAGGAGAGGTCGGGCAGGCCCTCGAGCACCAGGCGGCAGCTGGTCTGTTCGTAGCGGGTGGTGAGTTTCATCGGGGCTGCGCAGTCAGGCGGGGTCCTGCAGGCTGGCCTTCAGGCGCTCGAAACCGCCTGCACCGGCACTGAAGGCCATGGCCTGAATCAACTGATGGCTGAGAACAGGCCCCTCCACCGGATCGAGCAGTTTCTGCACGCCGCCCCGGCGGGGATTGAAGCGCTCCTGCACCAGCTCCTGCAGGCGGCCGCGGAAGAGAGCCCAGCGCTGCTCGGTGATCTGGGGGGGTTCGGCGCTGGAGAGCAGGCTGCGCAACATCGGATAGAGGCGATCCGCCACGGCGTTGAGAATGCGGATCAAGGCATCGCTGTCGCGCTCATCCAGCACCCCGCGGCGGGTGGTGCGGCGCAGCGGATTGTGGCAACGCCGCTTCCACAGCTCCACCCGATTCGGGAAGCGATCGGTGAGGCCCATTTCCTCGCTCAACCACACCATCGCCTCACCCCCATTGAGGTCGAGGGCCTCGGCGCAGAGCAGCATCAGATCGAGCCGCTCGATGCCACGACGGGACAGGGGGCGGGAGGGGAGCTGCGGGGGCGGCGCCGGAGCCGGGGTGGAGGCATCACTCATGGCTGCGATACTGCCAGCTGTGGCGCCAATCCGTCGACCATGGCCGCGATCGATCTGCGCCAGCTGGTGCGCGACATCCCCGACTTCCCCAAGCCCGGCATCCTGTTTCGCGACATCACACCACTGATGCGCCAGGCGGCGGCCTGGCAGGAAGTGATGCGGCAGCTTGGGGAGGTGTGTGATCGGCTGCAGCCCGACCTGATCGTGGGCATCGAGTCGCGCGGCTTCATCGTGGGCACCGCCCTGGCCACCGCGCAGCAGATCGGCTTCAGCCCCGTGCGCAAGCCCGGCAAGCTGCCCGGCGAGGTGATCGGCGTGAACTACAGCCTGGAATACGGCAGCGATCGGCTCGAGATCATCCCCGATGGCTTCGAGCACAACCCGCGGGTGCTGATCGTGGACGACCTGCTGGCCACCGGCGGCACCGCCGGTGCCTGTGCTGAGCTGGTGAGCCGCGTGGGCGGTGAGCTGTGTGGCTTCGCCTTCGTGGTGGAACTCGCCGATCTAGGCGGCAAGGCCAAGCTGCCCGAGGCCGTACCGGTGGAGTCGCTGATCGTGTACTGAGCGGCTACCGAGCAGCTACTGGGCGGCCTGCCAGGCGAGCACCTGCTCGAACTGCTCGAGGCTGATCAGGCCGAAGCGCCACAGCACCACCGGCAGTGGAGCCTGCTCCAGCAGGGCCTGCTTGAGGCCGAGGCCAAGGGCGGTTTCGCTCATGCCCAGCTCCTGGCGCAGAAAGCGCACCAGAGCCGGACTGGGCTGGGGCTGCGGTGAGGTGCTGATCACCATGGAGCCATCGTGCTGGCTGCGGCTCAGCGGTGCAAGGTGGCGCCCACGCCGTCGGTCATGGTGGCCAGGCTCAGCCGCCGCAGGGCTGGCAGGCGGCCCAGCAGGCCCAGGGCCAGGCGCCGCAGCGGCAGCAACAGGGGTTGGCGGTTGGAGAACAGCACCACCAGGGCGTGGGTGGCCAGCAGCACCAGCAGCAGATCCGGCCAGCGCCGCCAGCTGTAGCGCCGCGGCAGCTGGGCGGGCCGCAGGCGGCCAGCCGCCACCGCAGCCGCCAGGCGTTGCAGCACCGCCACATCCCGCCAGCAGAGGTTGAGGCCCTGGCCCCCCACCGGATGGCAGCGGTGCGCCGCCTCTCCGATCAACACCAGGCCCCGCCCCTGCAGCGGCCAGGCCAGCTCCAACCCCACCGGGAAGGCCCTGGGTTGATCCAGCAGCAGCTCCGGCTGCAGCCGCTCCGGCAGGGCCGCCGTGAGCGCCTCCAGGAAGGCCACGGGCTCGAGGGCCTCCAGCCGCCGCAACCGGGGCAATGGTGCGCTCCAGACCAACTGAAACGCCTCCCCCCCCAGGGGCAACACCGCAAACGGACCCTCAGGACGGAACAGCTCCCAGGCCTGGTCGGGCTCGGAGCCCCGCAGCCGCACCTGCACCGTGAGGCAGCCCTGGCGGTAGGGCCAGGACAGCCAGTGAAGCCCCGCGCTGCGGCGACAGGGGGACTGGCGACCATCGGCCGCCACCACCAGATCCACGGGGCCCCGTGGTGCGGCCTCCGGCGGGGCACCCAGGTGGGTCTGGATGGCGGGATGCAGGGCCAACCGCTGCAGCAGCAGCTCCATCAGCGGACCGTGCTGCAGGATCCAACCCACCGCAGCCTCGGAGCGATCAGCGCCCCATTGCGCGAGATCCTCCACCCCGAAACTCACCTGCCGGTGGATGGCCTGATCGCAGAGCTCCAGCCGGCGAAAGGGGGCCAGCTGGGCGCGTAGCGGCTGCCACAGCCCCAGGCCATCCAGCAGTGTCCGGCTGGAGTGGGTGAGGGCATAGGCGCGGCTGCGGCTGCAGAGCTGCTGCGGCGTGAGCGGATCGATCACTGCCACCTGCCAGCCGGCGGCGGCAAGGGCCAGGGCCGCGAGGGCGCCGGTGGGTCCTGCCCCGAAAACCCTGGCGTGCGGCGGCGAAAGGGGCATCAGCGGCGGACAACAAAAAAACCGCAACACGAGTCTGTGCTGCGGTGCGATTCAGGCTGGGTCTGAAAACAGGGCTGTCAGGAGAACAGCCCGGCCATCAGCCGATGCCCAGCAGGCCGCGGGTGAACGACTCACCACCCAGGGCCAGCTCCGTTGCCAGCAGGGCGATGAAGCCCAGCATGGCCATGCGGCCGTTGAGCTTTTCGGCACGCTCGTGGAAGCCCCAACCGCTTTCAGCGTCCACCACTTCCATGCGGGGCTCGCTGGCGAAGGCATTGAGACGGCCGCCGTCTTCCTGAGTCACGGTGGCGCCGCGGATCACAGCAGGGGCGGAGGGATTGGCCTGGACCATGGAAGGGCTCCAGAAAGGATGACCGAATTGTAACGCATTATTGCGCCGTGTAACAGGCCTGTCATGTCCTGGTGGCGATGCTGGCCCCAGCCGTCAGCGCAGGCGCCTGAGGCAGAGCTCCTCGAAGGCCGGCCGCAACAGATAGGGATAGTCGCCCACCCAGAGCTTCAGCTGCGGCAACCAGGCATCACTGAGGGCACCGATGCGCGAAAAATCCTTGCGCTCACTCAGCACCAGACAGCGCACGACCATGCCGCGGCGAATCGGCTTGTGCTTCTTGTCATAAGGGAAGCGGATGCTGCCCAGATAACCCTCCTCATCCTCCAGCTCCAGGCACAGCCAGGTGCGGCGGTTCTCCACCAGCTCCAGCCGGCCCTGCTTGTCGGTGGTTTCCTGGCGCCCCTCCACCAGCTCCCTGGTGTAGGAATCAGCCACCTGGCCCTCGAAGATCGCCGCCGCCGGATAACGGCGCAGCACGGCATTTTTGCGTCCCGCCTCCAGGATCGGCCCCCAGAGCACATAGAGCAGGCAGATGAAGCCCGCCACCAGGGTGATCGGCGCCACCTGGCTCGACATCGCCACGCCCTGGCTGATCAACAGCAGGATCACGCCGCCGATCACGGAGATGAACAACCGCTGCAGCAGCTTCTGGGGGCTGCCGCTGCAGGCGTTGAACTGGGGGCCCGTGGCCACGGCCGGGATCAGGCGCGGCAGCTCACCGGGCTTGAGGGGAATCAGCATCAGAGCAACCGTTCCAGGCCGTACACCAGAGCGCCCAGCTGCCGCACCCTGCGCACCGTGAGCAGCACGCCGGGCATGTAGGCGGAGCGATCGATCGTGTCGTGGCGGAGCGTATAGGTTTCGCCCGCGGCGCCGAACATCACCTCCTGGTGGGCCACCAGGCCGGGCAGGCGGATCGCGTGCAGGCGCAGGCCGCTCTCGCGCTGGCCGCCGCGGCAGCCCGCCAGGGTTTCGTGCTCCTCCACCTGCTGGGGGTTGAAGTGCTTCCCCAGCTCCTCCATCAGCTCGGCAGTCTTGATGCAGGTGCCGCTGGGGGCATCGGCCTTGCGGTTGTGGTGCAGCTCGGTGAGCTCGGCGTAGTCGTAGAAGCGGGCGGCGGCGGCGGCGGCCTGCTGCAGCAGCACCATGCCCACCGAGAAGTTGGGGATCACGGCGCCACCCACGGAGGCCTTCTCCGAGAAGCTGGCCAGATCGGCCAGCTGTGCGGGCGAGAGCCCTGTGGTGCCGATCACGGGATGCACGCCGTAGGCGATGGCGGCGCGGGTGTGCTCGTACACCACGGAAGGATGGGTGAAGTCCACCAGCACGGCGCCGCCACCGGGGCCGTCGTTGCGCACGGCCTGGCTGGCCTGGCAGAGGCTGCCTTCGAAATCGGAGCTGATCGCCACCTCCAGCTCGCCGAGGCCCAGCTCCAGGCCCACATCCGCCCCCTCCTTGCCGGGGCTGCTGTCGATGGCGGCCACCAGCTGGCAATCCGGGGCCGCCGCCACCGCCTTCACCACCTCGGCTCCCATCCGTCCGAGGGCGCCAGCCACCACCACGGCAATCGGCTTGGACGGCGGAGCGGATGGGCTGGTCATCGGAGTCGGGCCACTCCAGCAGAGCCTATGGGGCGCGCGACAGCTGGCCATGGGGCCAGCAGCATGGGTGCAGCCTGAGCGTCAGCGGCGTGCCCCTGCTCAACACCCTTCCAGCCGCCACGGGCCCTGCCGCCACCGGCATCAGCACCGCCCTGGTGGCCGTTGCCCTGATCGTGGTGGTGGCCCAGCTGCTGGGGGAACTGCTGCAACGCTGGGGGCAGCCACGGGTGATCGGCGAGATCCTGGGGGGCATCGCCCTGGGTCCGAGCCTGCTGGGGGCCGTGGCGCCAGGGCTGGAGGCGCAGCTGTTCAGCCCAGCGGTGATCAGTCAGCTGAACCTGCTGGGGCAGCTGGGGCTGGCCCTGTTCATGTTCCTGATCGGCCTGGAGCTCAATCCCACCCTGCTGCGGGGCCGGCTGCCCCTGGCCAGCCGCATCACCGCCGTGGGTGTGGCCCTGCCGATGGTGCTGGGCATCGGGCTCTCGCTGCTGCTGGAGAGCTGGCTGCCGCAGCTGCTGCCGGGAACGAACACCCTGCCGGGAGCCCTGTTCATGGGCACGGCCATGGCCATCACCGCCTTCCCGGTGCTGGCCCGGATCCTGCGGGAGCGGGGGCTGATGGGGCAGCCCCTCGGGGCCCTCACGATCACGGTGGCGGCCATCGACGACCTGCTCAGCTGGATCCTGCTGGCGGCGGTGGTGGCCTTCGCCCGCTCCAGCAGCGGCTGGGGGGCCCTGCGACCCCTGCTGCTCACGGGCCTGTGGGCCCTGCTGCTGCTGGTGGGTCTGCGGCCGCTGCGGGGTTGGCTGGAGCGCCACTACCGCCGCCACCGCCAGCTGGGGCCGCTGCTGCAGGTGTGCCTGTTCAGCGGCGCCCTGCTGAGCGGCGCCGTCACCGAGTGGATCGGCGTGCACCTGATCTTCGGGGCCTTCCTCTGGGGGCTGGCCATGCCCCGCTACCAACCGCTGCGGCGACGGTTGGAGCAACGGCTCGAGGCGGTGGTGCTGCAGCTGATGCTGCCGCTGTTCTTTGCCATCAGCGGCCTCAACACCCGGCTGGGGGCGCTAGACAGTCCGGCGCTGTGGGCGGCCACAGGCCTGGTGCTGCTGGTGGCGGTGGGGGGCAAGTTCCTGGGCACCTGGATCACCGCTCGCCTCAGCGGCGTGCCAGCCCGCGAAGCCCAGGCCCTGGGCTGGCTGGTGAACACCCGCGGCCTCACCGAACTGGTGATCCTCAACGTGGGGCTCAGCCTCGGGGTGATCAGCACAACCCTGTTCAGTATCGGCGTGCTGATGGCCATCACCACCACCTTGATGACGGGCCCCCTGCTGGAGCGTCTCGGCTATCGCCGTCAAGACCCTGCCCAGGCCCTGTAACGCCTTGCCGGGTGAGCTCGCGCAGGCGCCCGGGGCTTCGTAGGCTCCTTCACATTGCTCAATCCGCGCGCATGTTCACGCAGGTCCGCTCCGCCTCCCGCCGAGTCAGCCCCGCGGAGGTGAACGGTCGCGCGGTGATGAAGGCCGTGTACGTGGTGCTGGAGCCCCAGTACCAGAACGCCCTCACCCAGGCCGCCACCAGCCTGAACGACCAGAACGGCCCCCTGGCCATTGATCTGAGCGGCTACCTGATCGAGGAGCTGCGCGACCCTGAGAACTACGCCGCCTTCTGCGCCGATGTGGCGGCGGCGGATGTGTTCATCGCCTCGCTGATCTTCATCGAGGATCTGGCCCAGAAGGTGGTGGAGGCCGTGGCCCCCCACCGCGATCGCCTCAAAGCGGCGGTGGTGTTCCCCTCCATGCCGGAGGTGATGCGCCTCAACAAGCTGGGCAGCTTCTCCATGGCCCAGCTGGGCCAGAGCAAGAGCGCCATTGCCAGCTTCATGAAAAAGCGCAAGGAGGCCGGCGGTGCCGGCTTCCAGGACGCGATGTTGAAGCTGCTCAACACTCTGCCCACGGTGTTGAAGTATCTGCCGGTGGAGAAGGCGCAGGACGCCCGCTCCTTCATGCTCAGCTTCCAGTATTGGCTGGGCGGCACGCCGGACAACCTCAGGAATTTCCTGTTGATGCTGGCCGACAAGTATGTGTTCCCCAGGGGCGAGAGCGGCCGCCCCGAACTGCAGGTGGCCGACCCCGAGGTGTTCCCCGACCTGGGGATCTGGCACCCCCTGGCCCCGGGGATGTTCGAAGACCTGAAGGAATACCTCAACTGGAGCGCCAGCCGCAGCGATCTCAGCGAGGCGGCCCGCAGGGGTCCGGTGATCGGCCTGGTGCTGCAGCGCAGCCACATCGTCACCGGCGATGAAGCCCACTACGTGGCGGTGATCCAGGAGCTGGAATACCGCGGCGCCACCGTGATTCCGGTGTTCTGCGGCGGCCTGGATTTCACCAAGCCGGTGAATGCCTTCTTCTACGACCCCCTCAACCCCGACATCCCCCTGGTGGATGGGGTGGTGTCGCTCACCGGCTTCGCCCTGGTGGGCGGTCCCGCCCGGCAGGACCACCCCAAGGCGATTGAGGTGCTGAAGAAGCTCAACCGCCCCTACATGGTGGCGCTGCCCCTGGTGTTCCAGACCACCCAGGAATGGGAGGAGAGCGACCTGGGCCTGCACCCGGTGCAGGTGGCCCTGCAGATCGCCATCCCCGAGCTCGACGGCGCGATTGAGCCGATTGTGCTCTCCGGCCGCGACGACGCCACCGGGAAGGCCCACACCCTGCAGGACCGGGTGGATGCCATTGCCGAGCGGGCGATCCGCTGGGCTTCGCTGCGCATCAAGCCCCGGGCCGAGAAGAAGCTGGCCATCACCGTGTTCAGCTTCCCGCCCGACAAGGGCAACGTGGGCACCGCCGCCTATCTCGACGTGTTCGGCTCCATCCACCGGGTGATGGAGGAGATGCGCGCCAAGGGCTACGACGTGAGCGATCTGCCCGCCACCCCCAAGGCGTTGATGGAGGCGGTGCTCAAGGATCCCGAGGCCCTGGAGGGCTCACCGGAACTGGCAATCGCCCACCGCATGAGCGTGGAGGAATACGAGCGGCTCACCCCCTACTCCGAGCGGCTGGAGGAGAACTGGGGCAAGCCCCCCGGCACGCTCAACAGCGATGGCACCAACCTGCTGATCTTCGGCAAGCACTTCGGCAACGTGTTCGTGGGCGTTCAGCCCACCTTTGGCTACGAGGGCGATCCGATGCGCCTGCTCTATTCCCGCAGCGCCAGCCCCCACCACGGCTTTGCCGCCTACTACACCTACCTGGAGAAGGTGTGGGGCGCCGACGCCGTGCTGCACTTCGGCACCCACGGCTCGCTGGAGTTCATGCCCGGCAAGCAGATGGGCATGAGTGAAACCTGCTATCCCGATTCCCTGATCGGCGCCCTGCCGAACCTCTACTACTACGCCGCCAACAATCCCAGCGAAGCCACCATCGCCAAGCGGCGCGGCTACGCCGAAACCATCTCCTACCTCACCCCGCCGGCTGAAAACGCCGGCCTCTACAAGGGCCTCAAGGAGCTGGGTGAGCTGGTGGGCTCCTACCAGCAGCTGCGCGAAAGCTCCCGCGGTGTGCAGATCGTGAACGCCGTGGTGGAAACGGCCCGCCAGTGCAACCTCGACAAGGACGTGGCCTTGCCCAAGCGGGATGCCTCCGAGCTGGATCTCGAGGCCCGCGACGCGGTGATCGGCGCCGTGTACCGCCAGCTGATGGAGATCGAGAGCCGGCTGCTGCCCTGCGGCCTGCACACGATCGGCAAGCCCCCCACCGCCGAGGAGGCGATCGCCACCCTGGTGAACATCGCCGCCCTGGAGCGGGAGGAGGAGGGGATCCGCTCCCTGCCGGCGCTGCTGGCCGAGAGCCGTGGCCGCACCATCGCCGAGGTCTACAAGGGCAACGACGACGGCGTGCTCGCCGATGTGGAACTAAACCGCGTGATCACCGAGACCTCCCGCGCCGCCGTGGGGGCGATGGTGAAGGCGGTCACCGGCAACGACGGCCGCGTGACCCTGCGGCGCAACTTCGGCTGGTTCTTCGCCCTGCTGGAGCGGTTCGGCTTCCAGCTGCCCAGCCCCTGGCTGGCGGCCTGCCGCAGCGCCGGCTTCCCCGACGTGGACCAGGCTGAGCTCGACAAGCTGTTCGGCTATCTGCAGTTCTGCCTGGAGCAGGTGTGCGCCGACCTGGAGATGCAGAGCCTGCTGCGGGCCCTAGATGGTGAATACGTGCTGCCCGGCCCGGGCGGCGATCCGATCCGCAACCCCGGCGTGCTGCCCAGCGGCAAGAACCTGCATGCCCTCGATCCCCAGGCCATCCCCACCAAGGCCGCCATCGCCGCCGCCAAGGTGGTGGTGGATCGCCTGATCGAGCGCCAGAAACAGGAACAGGGCACCTGGCCGGAAACGATCGCCTGCGTGCTCTGGGGCACCGACAACATCAAGACCTACGGCGAATCCCTGGCCCAGATCCTCTGGTTCATCGGCGTGAAGCCCGTGCCCGATTCCCTGGGCCGGGTGAACAAACTGGAGCTGCTCTCGCTCGAAGAACTGGGCCGGCCCCGCATCGATGTGGTGGTGAACTGCAGCGGTGTATTCCGCGACCTGTTCATCAATCAGATGGCCCTGATTGACCAGGGCGTGAAGATGGCCGCCGAGGCCGATGAGCCTCTGGAGATGAACTTTGTTCGCAAACATGCGCAGGAGCAGGCCGCCAAGGAGGGGATCTCCCTGCGGGATGCCGCCACCCGCGTGTTCTCCAATGCCAGCGGCAGCTATTCATCAAACGTGAATCTGGCGGTGGAGAACAGCACCTGGGAAGAGGAGAACGAACTGCAGGAGATGTATCTCTCCCGCAAAACCTTCGCCTTCAACGCCGACAACCCCGGCGAGATGAACCAGAAGCGCGAGGTGTTCGAATCGGTGATGAAAACGGCCGATGTGACCTTCCAGAACCTGGATTCTGCCGAGATCTCGCTCACCGATGTGAGCCACTATTTCGACAGCGACCCCACCAAGCTGATTGCGGGCCTGCGCGACGACGGCAAGGCACCGGCAAGCTACATCGCCGACACCACCACCGCCAACGCCCAGGTGCGCACCCTCGGCGAGACGATCCGCCTCGATTCGCGCACCAAGCTGCTCAATCCCAAGTGGTATGAGGGCATGCTCAACTCCGGCTATGAGGGCGTGCGGGAGGTGGCCAAGCGCCTCAACTTCACCCTGGGCTGGAGCGCCACCAGTGGAGCGGTGGACAACTTCGTGTACGAGGAGGCCAACGACACCTTCATCAACGACCCGGAGATGCGCAAGCGGCTGATGGAGCTCAATCCCCACAGCTTCCGGCGCATCGTGGGCACGCTGCTGGAGGTGAACGGCCGCGGCTACTGGGAAACCTCCGACGAAAACATCCAGCAACTGCAGGAGATCTACCAGGAGATCGAAGACCGCATCGAAGGGGTGACGGCGGGGTGATCCCCCCGCTCACTCCCCTGTGGGTTCCTGGTCAAGCTGGTCTCGCAAGGTCACATTCCTCCACGGCCTGCTGTGCGGTGAATCCCCATTTCTCATCGGGATAGGCCGGATCAAGGTTCAACCGCAGGGCCTTGCCCGATAAAGTTGCGGTGATCGACAACCGCACCGTGATCACAGGCTCCTTCAACTGGAGCCCAAGTGCTGCCCACCAGAACGATGAGGTGCTGCTGAGGATTCCCCCCCCTGCTGGCAGCGCACTTCACCCGTGAGATGGACCGCCTCTGGCGGGGAGGGGAGCTGGGCATCAACCCAAGCCTGGAAAGGAAACTCCAGCAGGGACGGCAGAGGCGCGGCAGTGGAGTGCAGAGGCACTGAGAGGCACCGGGCAGGCTCTCTGGAGAGTGGTAGACGGGTCCGCAGAGGGCTGGAGTGGCTTTCCTTCTGGCGACTGGAGGCTCAGCAGCAGCCTGGAAGCCACTCCTGAGAGCCGCAGCGTGTTCTTAGACACATCCACAAATGATGCAGAACCTGCATAACCGCCTGAGATAAGGCAAGACTCACTGCAGCGCAACGGGTTAACAAGCCTTGACACGACCCTGAAGAGACTATAGAGATCCTGTAGAGTGGTGGTACAGAAGGTGTATGGGACTCCCAGCCCGATGCCTTGAACCTTATAGGGGCTCGGAGGGTCTTATGGCAAAAGTAACCAGCAACGTCAAGCAATATGACTGGAGATCAATTGAATACCTTGGAATGCTTCGTGATTACTATACGGATAGCCAGTTTTTTAATAATACATTTGCCGCTATTAATGGGATCGGTTATGAGGACACCCTGCTCCTGTTGTTGAACGACGGAGCAAGCAAGTATGTGGCAGATTTTAAGGGCGCCAATGTACTCTACGCTAAGGACCTTAGCGGCGCGCCGGTGATCTCCGGGGGCAGCTTAAAGTATCTTGCGATTGTTAGTGACGTTGGCGGTAAGTTTATAAAAGATTTGACGATTGAAGACTTTAGCTATTCCGCAAAAGCGTTTTACGCGGCAGCCCAGAGCGCCTCCACTACTGATGACAATGAGGTCATTTATGCCATCCTTGCAGGCAATGACACTTTCTACCTGTCGGACTTCGATGATTCGGTGATTGGATATGCCGGCAACGACATATTTTTTGGACAGGGAGGTGATGATGTATTTGGCGGAAGTAGCGGGAACGACTTAATAGCAGGAGATGGCGGCATAGACACATCGATTTATCTCGGGCAGTTCAATGAATATAAGTTTAGCGAGCCAACATATGATTACCTTGTTGTTACAGACTCGCAACTTGGGCGCGACGGAATAGATACTCTGGAGGGAGTGGAGCTATTGAGCTTCAGCGATCTGCTGGTGCCATCATTGCTGCTTAAGTCATCAGGAATTACTGGTTTTGGGAAGAGAATTAGCAACTTAACAAAAGGTTCATCCTTCAAAAGTGGCGATACTTTGGTTGCTCCAGCGCTTGTCGATGATCTAGCTGATGCTGAATATTCCAGTCGCCTCTCATATCAGTGGTATCTCAATGGTGCGCCCATCAAAGGTGCCACAAGATCTACTTTTGCCACACCTCTTCTGACAGGTGCCGGCAACTATAAAGTCGCCATTACCTACTCCTATGGTCAAGGCTTCAGCGCCACTGTGAGCACACCTGATCAGTTGATCGCAAGTGCGAATCCATCTCCAATACCAACACCGACTCCAACTCCGGTTCCTGTCACCGGCACGATTGAATCTGCTGGACGCACCTTTCTCAAGATGTTGTCATCAGGTCAGTTTGTGGTTCAAGGAATTGAGTTTGGATCATCTGAGCTTGCGATCAGCAAGGACGGAACCCAGATCTTTGAGGGGATCTACGGCAAGGACTGGACTGTGTTGGCAGCAGAGCAGATTAATGGTGTGAACCAGCTGCTGTGGAAGAACACCGCCGTCAGCCGCCTGCATGTCTGGTCGCTGGATAGCAACTGGAACTGGCTCAGCTCTGCCGGCTGGGATGAACCCACCTCAGCGACAGGACAACAACTTGAATCCCAGTTCGGCATCGACCTCGATGGCAACGGCACCATCGCCAGCCCTGAGCAGACCATCGAGGGCGTCGGCTCCATCAGCCTGATCAGCTCCGGCTCGAACCGCGCCTACAGCGCCAAAGCCAATGCTGCTGGTAGCAGCTCCATCCCCATCAAAAAAGATGGTGCCCCCATCTATGCCGGCATCTACGGCAACGACTGGACGGTCCTTGCCGCTGACACCGTCAATGGCGTCAACCAGCTGCTGTGGAAAAACACCAGCGCCAATCGCCTGCACATCTGGTCACTGGATTCCAATTGGTCCTGGACCTCCTCGGCCGGCTGGGATGAACCCACTTCAGCTGAGGGTCAACAACTTGAAGTCTCCTTCCAGCAGGACCTCAACGGCGATGGCGTGATCGCGGCTCCCACCACAGCGGTGGAGAACCAAGGTTCTGTGCAACTGCTGCAGGGATCTGGCAAGCGCTACAGCGTGCAAGGCACCACTCCCGGTGCAGCTGCCGTTGCCATCAAAAAAGATGGTGCCCAGATCTATGCCGGCATCTATGGATCCGACTGGCAACTGCTGGCGGCAGAGACCGTGGGCGGTGTGAACCAGGTGTTGTGGAAAAACACCAGTGCTAATCGCCTCCACGTCTGGTCGCTGGATTCCAATTGGAACTGGACCTCCTCGGCCGGCTGGGATGAAACCACCTCCTCCCGTGCCATCGAACTGGAATCCCAGTTCGGCCTTGACCTCAACGGTGATGGCAAGGTTGCCCAACCCAGCATTTCGGTGGAAGAGCAAGGCAGCATCTGGCTGCTCAAGGGTTCAGGCAACACCTACAGCGCCCGTTCCACCGCTGCCGGTGCTACTGCCCTCCCCATCAAGAAAGATGGTGTGCAGATCAGCCAGGGCATCTACGGTTCCGACTGGACGGTCCTGGCAGCAGAGACCGTGGGTGGCATCAACCAGGTGCTGTGGAAAAACACCAGCGCCAATCGCCTGCACCTCTGGTCCCTCGATGCCAACTGGAATTGGAGGTCCTCCACCGGCTGGGATGAACCCAATTCCGCGGCTGGTCAACTGCTGGAATCGCAGTTTGGGATTGACCTCGATGGCAATGGCACCATCGCCAGCCCTGAGCAGACCATCGAGGGCATCGGCTCCATCCGCTTGATCAGCTCCGGCTCCAACCGCGCCTACAGCGCCATCGCCAATGCCGCTGGCAGCACCGCTGCAGCCATCAAAAAAGACGGCAGCCCCATCTACGCCGGCATCTACGGCAACGACTGGACTGTTCTGGCCGCAGAGCGAGTCAATGGTGTGAACCAGCTGCTGTGGAAAAACACCGCCGCCAATCGCCTCCACCTCTGGTCCCTCGATACCAACTGGAACTGGACCGCCTCCACCGGTTGGGATGAGCCGGCCTCCACCGCCGGTCAGCAGCTGGAGGCAGCGTTCGGGATTGATCTCGATGGCAACGGCACCATTGCCGCTCCAACCGCCACCAACACCACCATCGAGAACAAGGGCGAGATCACCCTGCTCAAAGGCAGCTCCAACCGCTACAGCGCCCTATCCACCCTGCCTGGTTCCTCCGCAATACCCATCACCAACGGCGGCACCCAGATCTATGAGGGCATCTACGGCAACGACTGGAAGCTCCTCGCTGCCGACACCATCGGCGGCATCAACCAGCTCCTCTGGACCAACACCGCCGCCAACCGTCTCCACACCTGGAGCCTTGATGCCAACTGGAGCCGCAGCAGCTCCAGCGGCCTCATCGACCCCAACTCCCATCAGGCCAGGGAACTGGAAGCGCAGTTCGCCCTTGATCTCAATGGCGATGGCATCGTTCGCACCACCACACCCGGCACCGCAGGCGTTGACCTGCTCACCGGCAGCAGCGCCGATGAATTCTTCTCACCCTTGGGCGTACCTACATACGGTGGGGTGGATCAGATCATCAGCGGCGGCGGCCGCAACCAGATCCTGTTGAGTGGTGGTAGCAGCAATGGCAACCTCTATGCCAACGCCAAAGAGGCCGACTACCTGCTGATCGATGGCTTTAATGCCAGCAACGATCAACTCCTCCTCACCACGGGCAAGCCCTACGCCTCTGCTCCCCTCAGCCTCGGCAACATCTCCGGTGTTGCCCTGTTTGAGGACCGCAACGCCGATG
>Ga0214917_10004881_pt1 | contig 14624 bp, 8 predicted proteins | sample LL_1208_BB_MetaG_FD_177983 | JGI IMG/M metagenome (GOLD analysis project Ga0214917, IMG submission 177983) | Freshwater microbial communities from Lake Lanier, Atlanta, Georgia, United States - LL_1208_BB | ecosystem: Environmental > Aquatic > Freshwater > Lake | place: USA: Georgia | collected... | reverse complement strand
CCGCCATGCAGCAGGATCCGGTGGGCCTCCGCGGCGATATTGGCGATCCACCGCATGTTGAAGTCTTGCGCGCGGGGCCCGGATTTTCCGGCCAAGCATTCATCGACGTAGCGCTTGATGGGCGGCTCCCAAAAGCGTGAGTTCGCGCTGTTGATGGCAAACTCATGCGCCGTGTTCGGAATCTGGATTTTGGGGTGTGTCAGGACAAACTCACCCAGATTTGGGTTGAGCGTGAAGCCGTTGACGCCATTGCCCGTGCTGAGAACCATCATCGTTGCCGGCCCGTACAGCGCATAACCGGCTGCTACTTGCAGCGTTCCAGGCTGCAGAAAATCGCTCGCCTGGGCGTCTCGGCTGCCCTCCACAAGGTCCGGTGGGGCTCGCAGGATGGAAAAAATGCTGCCCACGGCAACGTTGAAGTCCGACGAGCCTTCTCCTTCCAGCGGGCTGAACAGGAGCAAGTATTTTCCGCGGGTCTCGCCAACGGGTAGCTGAAGGGGATCCTTGAGGGCCGCAGGAAGAATTCCCGCTGTGTACCCGTTCCATTCCGTGATGCGGAGGAAGATATCCTGACTCAAACGCTTCAAGCTTGGGGGTTGGCCCGCATTCGCCCCAAGCTCGGGTGCATTAGAACCGGAGCGGGTTTTCGTCGAAGGGGCGATGACCGTTTGGTCCCTCAGTTCGCCAAACGACACCATGCGCGCAATGGCCTTGAAGACCACCGCGAGGTCCAGCAACAGTCCGTTGAGGGCGCCGCTCGCCTGCGGGAATCGCCGTCGCTCCTCAATGAGATGGTGCGTCAGGGTCTGGCGGTGAGACAGAGGCATCGGAATGATCTCGTAGGGTAGGGAGGCTAAATAATCGGCTGCCGCGGATGTCGTCCGATTCAATCGTACAAAGATCCGCACGCGTGAGGGCGCGATCGCGGTCTGCGAAGAGACGGCTCGCCTGCCGCAGTCGTGCGCGATCGAGTGCGTTGCGGACGCTCCGCGCATTGGCAAAGTGGGGCTGTTCGATCCTACGGTTGAGATATTCGCCGAAGGTTTCGCGCCCGCCCTGTCCAAACTGATAGTTCATCCCCGCGAGCATACGATCGCCGATTTGCAGGAGTTCGGCGTGGCTGTAATCGGGGAAATCGAGATGGTGCGCGATCCGCGAGCTCATTCCGGGGTTGGACTGAAAAAAAGTATCCATCCGATCCTTGTAACCAGCCAGGATCACAACGAGGTCGTCGCGGTTGTTCTCCATCACTTGTAGCAGGATCTCAATCGCCTCTTGGCCGTAGTCGCGTTCATTCTCGGGCCGGTAAAGGTAGTAGGCCTCGTCAATGAACAGCACCCCGCCCATTGCTTTTTTTAGAATTTCCTTGGTTTTCGGTGCCGTGTGACCAATGTACTGACCAACCAAGTCATCGCGCGTGACGGCCACCAGATGGCCCTTGCGCACATAGCCCAAGCGGTGCAGCAGTTGCGCCATCCGCATCGCGACCGTCGTCTTGCCAGTGCCCGGGTTGCCCGTGAAACTCATGTGCAGACTCGGCGACTGAGCCTGCAAGCCGAGCCGAGCCCGCAATTGATCGATGACCAACAGTGCTGCGATGTCCCGAACGCGTTGTTTGACGGGTAGCAGACCGATCAAGTCCTCGTCGAGTTCGTCCATCACCGCTTCAATCTGACTTTGCGTCAACACGTCGTTGACGCTCTGCGGCACCGGGGCGTGAGTGCCCTCGGCGATGGTCTCAGCAGGAAGGCGAGGGCTACTTCCAGGGATTGAATACATGACTGGGTTCACCCTTTGGTCGCTGTCTCGACTCAGTAGCGCTCGCCTTCGGGCTGGTTGGCTCCATAACCCTGCACGGTGTAGCGCATCGTGCGGCCGTTGACTTCCTGGCGCACGAGTCCGAATCCAGGTTCCTTTGCAGGACGATTCACGATGAAGCTCATGGCGATGGATTCGATACCGCGGGTCGAATCGAATGCCATCAATCGAATGTAATGGTTCGGAAAAGTCTTCCGGCACTCACGGAGTTCGAGCAGGACGCCGGCGGCATCGGTGAGGTCAAACATAGGCATCCCGAACATCTCCCAGTAGGTGTTGCGCGGATGGGGGTCGTCGGTGTACTCGATACTCCAGGCGTACGATTTGTTGAGACCATATTCAACTTGAAGGCTGATCTCCTCGTCGGTGAGCTCGGGGAGAAAGCTGAACTGGCCTTGCGTGACGCGACCGGTAGGGTTAGTCATCATGATGGTGTGTTCCGAATAGGTGGTGCGCTACAGAGGGGATTCAGGGACGCCTGACGCGGCCCGACGAAGGGGGCGATCAGCTCGAGACCGCGGGTGTGACGGCGTAGTCGCTGCTGTCGGTCGCGGTGTAGTTGAAACTGATGTCGCCCCAGGTGTCGAGGGCTTGCTTGAGCGGCGTGCAAAAGGATGCTGCCTTACGCAGGATCTCTGGCCCCTCTTGCGCGATGTTCTTGCCCTCATTGCGCGCTTTCACCATGGCCTCCAAGGCTACGCGGTTGGCAACGGCGCCTGCCTGGATGCCAGCAGGGTGCCCGATGGTTCCGCCGCCAAACTGCAGCACGACGTCGTCGCCGAACAGGTCGATGAGCTGATGCATCTGGCCAGCATGGATGCCCCCCGAGGCGACGGGCATGACCTTCTTGGTGTCCGCCCAGTCCATGTCGAAGAACAGACCGCGTTGGAGATCGGTGTGCGTGAAGCTGTCTCGGCAAACGTTGTAGTAGCCCTGTACCGTCATCGGATCGCCCTCGAGCTTGCCGACTGCGGTGCCTGCGTGCAGGTGATCGCAACCCGCCAGGCGTAGCCACTTCGCCATTACCCGGAAGCTCACGCCATGATTCTTCTGGCGCGTGTACGTTCCATGACCCGCCCGATGCATGTGCATGATCATGTCGTTCTTGCGACACCAATTGGCGATCGACTGGATTGCGGTCCAGCCGATCACGAGGTCGACCATGACGATGACCGATCCCAGGTCTTTGGCGAACTCGGCGCGCTCGTACATGTCCTCCATGGTCGCCGCCGTGATGTTCAGATAGCTGCCCTTGACCTCACCGGTCATGGCGCTGGCCTTGTTGACCCCATCCATCACGTACAAGAAGCGATCGCGCCAATGCATGAAGGGTTGGGAGTTGATGTTTTCATCGTCCTTCATGAAGTCGAGGCCGCCCTTGAGGCCTTCATAAATCACGCGCCCATAGTTGCGCCCGGAGAGCCCGAGCTTTGGCTTGGTGGTCGCGCCGAGCAGAGGGCGGCCGAACTTGTCGAGGCGCTCGCGCTCGACGATGAGTCCGGTTGGTGGGCCCTTGAAGGTTTTGATGTAGGCAACGGGGATACGGATGTCCTCGAGGCGCGCTGCCTTGAGCGGTTTGAACGAAAAGACGTTGCCAATGAGGCTCGCGGTCATGTTGGCGATCGAGCCCTCTTCAAAGAGGATCAGGTCATAGGCTACCCAGGCGAAATACTCGCCGGCTCGGCCCGGAACCGGCTCGACCTTGTAAGCCTTGGCGCGGTAACTGTCGCAGGCTGTCAGGCGATCGGTCCAGACGACGGTCCAGGTCGCAGTGCTCGATTCGCCGGCGACGGCAGCGGCGGCTTCGATCGGGTCAACCCCGTCCTGCGGCGTGATGCGAAAAAGGCAGAGCGTGTCGGTGTCCTTCGGGACGTAGTCCGAGTCCCAATAGCCCATCTGGCGGTATTTCAGGACGCCGGCGCTGTAGCGCTTCTTCGCATCCTTGATCTGGGTATCGCCGGGGTTGTTTGGATGGCTGTCGTCGGAGCCGGCGCTCCCGTGCGAACCCAAGTCGGTTGGTTTGTTCATGCGTGCTCCCGAATCGCAGGTTAACTTTGTCTCGGGCGTCCGCGACGGCCGATGAACGTCACCATAGAGCCAGTCTGGAATCAGAAAAAGTCAGACTTTATTGCGCTAGAGTTCAGAAAAACTTATCTTTTCTAGGCCTTGGGGTTACGTCCACCGCTCTTGCCGTTCTGGCCACCGCAGAGAACCTTACCCACGATGAACATCACCCTGCGTCAGCTGCAGATTTTTTCCGAGGTCGTGCGGTGCGCCAGCATGGCGCGCGCGGCGGAGTCGCTACACCTCACGGCGCCCGCCGTATCGATGCAGATTCGCGAACTCGAAGCGCAGGTCGGTTTGCCTCTGTTTGATCGCGAGGGGCGTGCGATCCGTTTGTCGACCGCAGGGGAGTATTTTCTGGTCCATGCGCGAAAAATGTTGTTGGTTTTGAAGGAGGCCAACAATGCAATGGCGCGCTTCAAAAAACTCGAGATCGGCTCGCTAACCATCGGCATGGTGAGCACCGCAAAATACTTCGTGCCGCGTCTGTTATCCCAATTTCGGCAGGAACACCCGGGGATCGATATTCGCTTGCAAGTCGCTGGTAATCGCGAGCGCTTGGTTGCGCTGCTGCAAACGGGCGAACTCGATCTGGCCGTGATGGGCCGGCCGCCGCGCGAGTTGGCGACCCGCGCAGAGGCTTTTGCGGCGCATCCGATGGTGTTTGTGGCAGCCCCCGACCATCGACTGGTTGCGGGACGGTCGATTTCCCTTGCGGAATTGGCCGGCGAACCCATCATTGTTCGTGAGCACGGCTCAGGTACCCGAAGCACCTTGCAGCAGTTTTTTGCGGAGCAGGGGTGCCAGCCCCGCATCGCCATGGAGGTTTCGAGTAACGAGACCATCAAGCAGGCGGTGATGGCAGGAATGGGCGTGAGTTTTCTGTCGCTGCACACGCTCGGCCTTGAGCTTCGCAACCGACTGCTTTCAGTCATCAAGGTCGCGCACACCCCTGTTATGCGCACTTGGAATGTGGTGACCCTGCAGGCTAAGCTGCTTTCTCCCGTGGCCGAAGCGTTTCGCTATTTTTTGATCGAAGAGGGGGAACGATTTCTTGCTGCTCAGGACCGTGAACTTTTGGCCGTGGACGGCCCCTTGGATCATGACCTCGCCCTCGAGTAAAGCGCGAGCGGGTTTTCGGGGCAACCAAGGTTTTCGGGGCAACAAACAGTCATTGCCCTCGAAACCCTGTGTGGTTTGCCAGCTGCCGATGACCTGGCGCAGAGCTTGGGCAAAAAATTGGGACCAGGTTCTTTATTGTTCGGACCGTTGTCGCGCGCTCGGTAAGCGGGGCGCTAGCAGATGATCGATTGGTCTGCATGCCCCTCCCCAAACCGTGCCGCAGCCTTAGAGCGGTTGGCGGGCGTTGATCCCGCGAAGTACGCGCGGACCCGCAACTTTCTTGACGGCGCGGTGACTGGCCTGTCGCCGTATTTGACCCACGGCCTGTTGACCTTGCGCGAGGTCTTGATTGCGCTACTCAGTCGTGAACCGCTGGCGGTCGATCACAAGTTGGTCTACGAATTCGGCTGGCGAGAATTTTTTCGCCACGCGTGGTCGCACGAGGGGCAAGGGATCTTGCGGTCTCTTCATCCCGGTCCGCTCCCCGATGATGCCTATGCCACTGAGTTGCCGTTCGATATTCGTCGCGCAACGACGGGTGTGCCGGTCATCGACCAGGCGGTGGGCACCCTTTACCGTACCGGAAATTTGCACAACCACGCCCGCATGTGGCTTGCGAGTTATGTCGTACATATGCGCAAAGTGCACTGGCGTGTGGGTGCCGACTGGTTGGTCGCCCATCTTCTCGACGGCGACCTCGCGAGCAATCACCTCAGTTGGCAGTGGGTAGCCGGTACCGGAAGCCACAAGCCTTATCTATTCAACGCCGATAACGTAGCGCGATACGCGCCTTCTGCTTGGCACAGCGGCGGTTCGGTGATGGATCGGTCATACGAGGAATTAGAGCGGATTGCCCGCGGTGAGCGGTCCTTACACAATCGTTCTGCGCAAGCGGATCTTTTCGACTGGGAGGGGCAAGCGGAACCGACGCTGTTGAGCAGTCCGCCGCCCGAGCTTTCGCTGCGGACGCCCTCCGGCGCGGCCGCGCAGCATCTGCAGGGACGCGACGTTTGGTTGGTTCACCCTTGGGCGCTGCGCGCTGCTCCGCCCGGTCTGCCTCGAGAGACGCTCGTCATTGGCGTCTACCCGCGTGAGCACTTCCAGCTCTGGCCCTGGCCCGAGGCGCGATGGTGCTGGGTCGATACGGCGATGGCCGAACTCACGACCGAACGATGGTGGGTCGATGCGTCGGAACTCGCAGCCGCCTTGGGCTGGGCTGCGAGCGTGCGCAGCGTCGCAGATCCGCACGTTGCGCACTGGCTCGAACCGCTTGCGCGACTCGATAAAGAACCGACCCTTTTCGCTCCGGTGGCTCAGCGCTGCAGGAGCTTTTCGCAGTGGTGGAAGCGTGCCACGCGAGGCGCGGAGAATGCGGAGGACTTACTCTGACTTATTTGAGTTGCACCGCCCACTGGATGACCGGAGGGCTGGTGGGTAGGCTGAGTTCGCCTGAAGGCGAGAGGACAACCGGGGTAGCCTTGAGCGCGTCGAGTGTCGACACTCCTGAGATCACGCGACCAAATACTGCGTAGCCCCCGCCACTCGTATCCAGGAAGATATTGTTAACAGTATTGATAAAGAACTGCGACGTCGCCGAATTGGCCGCATCCGTTCGGGCCATGGCAACCGTCCCCAGCGTGTTGCTTAGCCCAGTGGACGCTGGCGCCTCGAGGTCAATTGCCGGATAGATCGGATTCTTGGGCGCGTACTGCTTGGTCCCAGCCGAATACGTCAAGCCACCGCCCTGAACCACGAAGCTCGAAAGGATCCGATGAAACACCGTGTCCGAATAAAAACCGCTCTTCACGTAGTTCAGGAAATTTGCGGTCGTAACGGGCGCTTTGACATTTTCAAGGGCTAGCACAAGCTCACCCAGCGTGGTCAACATGCAGACGGTAGGCAAGGTGGATGCGTCCGATGCGAGATAACCCGCGCTCGAACAGGGGCCGGTCAGAGCAGTCGTCGTTACGTTGCCCGCAGCATCCTTAGCCCAAATCTTAATTGGAGCGATCGGAGCCGTAATCTGGATTTTTTTCTGGTTCGAGTCCTGGAAGCAGGCGTCGGACGCGAGCGGTGCGGTGCTCTTGGGACTGAAGCAGTACCCGGTGATACCGACATTGTCGGTCCCCGCGACGGTCATCGTGAGTTCGCCGGTCGCCGATGGCGTTGTCGTGACGCTGCTGAGGATCGGTGCTGAAGTGTCCGGCTGGCCAATCTGGCCGTTGCCGCCATCGCACGCGCTTAAAAGCAGAACACTGCCAGCAATCAAAAGAGACGTTAACTTGTTCACGACGGACGACTCATTTTTAACAAAGGAAGCATGATTTTCTTCCAATAATGATCTCCGATCAAAGGGCTCTCGCAACCGAGGCATCCTGGGATTTTTTGAAAAACCCCACAACGACTGCACGTCTCGATAGCGCCACCGCCCAGGAACGCTTCGCGCGACGTAAGGGGATTACCCCTTGCAGGCGGCCTGGATGGAAACTACAAACAACCGGTCGATCCAGGAACTCGCCACCTCGGATCTCTCGACCCTGCTGTCGCAGTTGGGGACGTGCCCCCAGGGTCTCAGCACTCAGCAGGCTGCAAGGCAGCGCGAGCGAGTAGGGCCCAACACGCTGCACCTGAAGGGCGAGACCTCTTCGGTCCGGCGCCTCGTGCAGTTGCTCAGTGCTCCGCTCTCGCTGCTGTTGATGGCACTCGCCCTTGTGTCGTTCTTGACCGGAGAAGTTCACGGCGCATGGGTCATTGCCATCATGGTGATGCTCTCAACGCTGCTGGCTTTTGTCCAAGAGCGGAAATCGAATCGGGCCGCCGAAAAACTACGCAATCTTGTCAAAACCTACGCGCGCGTCGAGCGTGACGGTCAAGCCCAAGCGATTGCACTCGACGAAATTGTTCCCGGTGATGTCCTACACCTTGCCGTGGGCGACCTGATCGCGGCTGACCTTCGGATTCTCGAGGCTAAGGATCTCTTTATCAACGAGGCGTCGCTCACGGGCGAATCCTTACCCACCGAAAAGCACTCGACACCTGAGCCCCCTGGTACACCGATTGGGTTCACCTATCAAAACCTTTGTTTGATGGGGAGTTACGTCGTGTCGGGCATTGGGAGCGCCGTCGTCGTGCGGACCGGGGCCGCGACTTTTTTTGGCGAGGTCGCGCACCAAACAACGATCCAGACCCGCCATTCCGCATTCGATCAGGGACTGGACCGCTTTACCAAACTGATGATCCGATTCATGGCGGTGATGGTTCCGCTTGTTTTTCTGGTGAATGGCTTCGCCAAGGGAGATTGGTTTGAGGCCGCGCTCTTTGCGCTCGCCGTCGCGGTGGGTTTGACGCCTGAAATGCTGCCCATGTTGACGACGGTCAATCTGGCCAAGGGAGCACTGGCCTTGTCGCGTCAGCAGGTCATTGTCAAACGTCTGAATGCGGTCCAAAACATGGGTGCGATGGACATCCTGTGCACCGATAAAACCGGAACGCTGACCCAGGACTGCGTGATTGTCGAGCGGCACATCAACCTGAGCGGTTCCGCCGATAACCTCGTTCTTGAGTACGCCTATCTCAACAGTCATTACCAGTCGGGGGTTTGCAATCTGCTTGACGTCGCCGTGCTCAAACACCACGAGATCCACAAAAAGCTGCACCAGATCGACGCGTGGCAGAAGGTCGACGAGATTCCGTTTGACTTTGAGCGACGTCGCATGTCGGTCGTTCTGGAGAGGAATCAACAGTCTCGTGTGTTGATCTGCAAGGGAGCCGTCGACGAGGTTCTTGCCTGCTGCGTGGATGGCAAGGTGGGTGAAGAGGTCGCGTTACTCGACCCCCCGCGACGCGCCCAGGTGCTCGACCTTGTTGCCAAGCTGAATCTGGAGGGTTTTCGAGTGCTCGCGGTCGCGATCCGCGAGGAGCCCGCTGGATTTCAATCTACGTTGGGGCTTGAGACGAGCGCCGAGAAATCCAAAATATTCGGTATCGCCGATGAACATAGCCTGACCTTGCTGGGCTTTGTGGCGTTCCTTGATCCCCCAAAAGACTCCGCTCGCGGGGCGCTTGAGGCGCTCAAAGCCTGTGCAGTTACGGTCAAGATCCTCACGGGCGATAACCCATTAATCGCCCGCAAGGTTTGCCACGACGTTGGCCTCGCGGCGGGGCGCATCGTCCTGGGTGAAGAAATCGAGACGATGGATGAGCCAAGCTTGGCACTTCTCGCGGAGTCGACCGCGGTCTTTGCCAGGATGGCACCTCAGCAAAAATCTCGGGTCATTCGAGCGCTGCGGTCCCGAGGTCACGTGGTTGGGTACATGGGGGATGGGATCAACGACGGCCCGAGCCTCAAAGCGGCGGATCTGAGTATCTCGGTCGATTCAGCCGTTGATATTGCAAAAGAATCCGCCGACATCATCTTGTTGGAAAAGAGTCTGCTGGTGCTTCAGCAGGGTGTTCTCGAAGGCCGACGGGTTTTTGCGAACATCATGAAAACGATTCGAATGTCCTCGAGTTCGAATTTTGGAAATATGTTGAGCATGCTGGGGGCCAGCGCGCTGCTGCCCTTCCTGCCCATGGCGCCGATTCAAATCCTGTTGAACAATCTTCTCTACGACTGCTCCCAGACGGCGGTTTCATCCGATTCGGTCGATGCAGAATACCTTGCGCAACCGCGAGCCTGGGACATCGGGTCAATCACGCGCACCATGCTTCGCCTCGGTCCGATTAGTTCGCTGTTTGATTACGCTACGTTTGCGCTGCTCTGGTTTGTGCTGGGTGCAAATAGTCCGAGCTCGGCGTCCCTCTTTCAGAGCGGCTGGTTTGTCGAATCGTTGTTGTCGCAGACGCTGATCGTCCATGTGCTGCGAACCCATCGTTTGCCGTTCGTCGAGAGCTTTCCCAGTGCGGCGCTCTTAGCGACCACGTTCGGCGTTTGCCTGATTGGGGTCACGCTGCCTTACACAACCCTAGGCGAAAGTTTCTACCTTGTGCCCTTGCCAGGGCGGTTTTGGTTTGGGTTGGCGGCTTTGCTACCCGTGTATTGCGTGCTGACCCAATGGGCCAAGGCGCGCATGGTGAGTCGGTTTGGCATGCCCTCTTGAGTTTTCTCGGGTCAAGCGCGCTGAGGCGCTCACCGTCTTATGCAACATCCCCGATCCAACGGAATTCGGATTGGCGGGTGCCTAAGGTCTAAGATGCGGCTGCCGAGGGCTTCCTCGGTACGTCACGCTTACAACATCCTCGACCGACTTGGGCTGCTTGAACATGACGATGCGCTCGAAACTTGCCACGAGTTTGCTGGTAATTTTGCTCACTGCTTTGGCCGCCTGCGGTGGTAAACCGCAATCCACAGGGGGGCCTGGTGGGCCTGCACCCGTCAGCGTAGCCCCGGCGGTGGAGCGAAGCTTCACCGATCAGGAGGAGTTTAGTGGTCGTTTGGAGGCCTCCGAGTTCGTTGAGCTTCGGCCTCGTGTCAGCGGCACGATTGAACAGGTCCATTTCGTCGACGGCGCCCTCGTCTCACGCGGCGATCGGCTGTTTACGATTGATCCACGGCCTTTCGCAGCGGAGGTCTCGCGGCTCGAATCGGTTCTTGCGCTTGCGAAGAACCGTGCCGAGCTCGCCAAGTCCGAGCTGGCGCGGGCGCAACGCCTGATGGAGGCAAACGCCATTGCCCGGCAGGAACTTGATCAGTTAAGCGCGGCGTCTCGGACCAGCCTCAACGATGTTCAGTCGGCGGAAGCGATGCTTCGCGCCGCGAAACTCAACCTAGAGTTCACCACCGTGCTAGCGCCGATCAAGGGGCGCGTCTCCCGTACCCAGGTCACTGCAGGCAATCTGGTGAATGACCAGGTTGTCCTGACAACCATCGCCGGGGTATCTCGCGTCTATGCCTACTTCGACGGCAGCGAGCGTACGTTCCTGCGCGTCCGGGCTGCCGGCGACAAGGCTCCGATGGTAAGGATGGGGCTTGTCAATGAGGAGGGCTACCCGCACGTTGGCAAGCTCGACTTCGTCGACAATCGATTGAATCCGCAGACAGGGGCCGTGCGCATGCGTGCCGCGTTCGATAACCGAGCGGGCCAGTTTGTTCCTGGTCTGATGGCCCGCGTCGTCATGGCGACGAGTACCCCGTATACCGCCGTGATGGTGCCAGAGCGCGCGATTGGTACCGACCAGACGCGTAAATTTGTGGTGGTGGTCGGTGCCGACGCGCAGCCCCAGTTCCGACCCGTGCAGTTGGGTGCCCTCGACGGCGACATGCGGGTGATTGCCGCTGGGTCCGTCAAGCCCGGTGAGAACGTTGTGGTGGACGGCTTGCAACGGATCATTCCGGGTGTTCCCGTCGCGCCGCAGGTCTTGAAGGTGGATGAGCGGGGTGTGCCGATCCCGGCCGCGCCTTCGGGCCCACCGGCTGCGAAGGGCTGAGCACCACAGCATGAATATTTCTAATTTTTTTATTGATCGGCCGCGCTTCGCTGGGGTGTTGTCGATCTTTGTATTTTTGATCGGCCTGTTGGCTATTTTTCGCCTACCGATCTCCGAATATCCCGAGGTCGCGCCCCCCCAGGTCGTCGTGCGGGCGCAGTTCCCGGGGGCAAATCCTCGGGTCATCAGTGAGACCGTTGCAACACCGCTCGAGGAGCAGATCAACGGCATCGAGAACGTGTTGTATTACGGCTCGCAGGCAACCGCCGACGGCAGCCTGACCCTAACCGTCACCTTCCGTATCGGCACCAACCCCGAGGCGGCCGAGACCGCTGTGCAGAACCGGATCAATCGTGCCTTGCCGAGGCTTCCTGAGATCGTTCGCCAGATTGGGGTGACGACCGAGAAGTCGAGCCCAAACCTGACGATGGTGGTCCACCTCGTGAGCCCGGACAACAGTCGCGATGCGCTTTATTTGCGTAACTACGGCCAGCTGAACGTCCGCGACGAGCTCTTGCGGCTAACGGGCGCGGGTTCGGTTCTCCTTTTTGGAGCGGGTGACTACGCGATGCGGATCTGGCTTGATCCAAGCAAGTTGGCCGCGCGCAACCTCACCACCAGCGATGTCGTGGCCGCCGTTCGCGAGCAGAACGTCCAGGTGGCCGCGGGCACCGTTGGCGCGCCGCCAGCACCGAAGGGGACCGAGTTTCAGCTTGCGGTCAATACGCAAGGGCGCTTGAGTACCGAGGAACAGTTTGCCGACATCATCGTCCGCGCAGATCCGGCGAGCGGCGGCATGATCCGCGTGCGCGACGTTGGCCGGGTCGAATTGTCATCGGGGTCGTATTCGCTGCGCAGTCTGCTCAACAACAAAGAGGCGGTTGCGATCGCGATCTTTCAGTCGCCGACGGCGAATGCGCTGGCCTTATCGGATTCGGTACGCGCAACGATGGAACGCCTGAAGACGGGGTTCCCACCGGGGATGGACTACAGCATCGTCTATGACCCGACCCGTTTCGTAAAAACATCGATCGAGAAAGTGGTGGTGACGCTTCTCGAGGCCATCTTGTTGGTCGTGATTGTCGTCATTGTGTTTCTGCAGACCTGGCGAGCCTCGATCATCCCGTTGCTCGCGGTACCGGTATCGATCGTTGGAACCTTCGCGTTTTTGCTCTTACTCGGCTATTCGATCAATACCCTGACGCTGTTTGGTCTCGTGTTGGCGATTGGAATCGTCGTCGACGATGCGATCGTGGTCGTTGAGAATGTCGAGCGCAATATTGAGGCGGGGCTCAATGCGCACGACGCTACGGTGAAGGCGATGCACGAGGTCTCGGGGCCGATCGTCGCGATCGCGTTGGTGCTCTGTGCCGTCTTTGTTCCGCTGGCTTTTGTACCCGGCCTGACGGGCCAGTTCTATAAGCAGTTTGCCGTCACCATTGCCATTAGCACGGTGATTTCGGCCTTCAACTCGCTAACCCTCAGCCCCGCCCTGAGCGCCTTATTGCTGCGCCCGACCCATGCGCCCAAAGATGCACCGACGCGCGCGATCGATGCCTTGTTTGGTGGCTTTTTCAGGGTCTTTAATCGTTTCTTTGGCAGCGCCAGTTCAGCCTACGGCCGTCGCGTGTCGGGCGTGGTGTCGCGCAAGGCGGTGTCCTTGGCCGTTTACGCGGTTTTGTTGGGGCTCGCAGGATTGTTGTTCACGCGGATTCCGGCCGGGTTTGTTCCAGCCCCCGATAAACAGTACCTGATTGGCATCGCTCAGCTGCCAGCAGGCGCTTCGATCGATCGCACCGAGGCAGTGATCCGGGAGATGAGCGAAATCGCGTTAAAGGTGCCCGGGATCGTCGACTCCGTCGCCTTCCCAGGCCTGTCAATCGCCGGTTTTTCGGCGGCACCCAACGAGGGGATTGTTTTCTTTGGTCTCGCCGACTTTGAGCAGCGCAGCACGCCCGAACTCAGCAAGGGGGCGATTCTCGGTCGAGTGAATGGGGCCATTCAACAGATCCAGGGCGCGCGAATGTTCGTCGTGCCCCCGCCTGCGGTGGATGGATTGGGCAACGCGGGAGGCTTTAAGTTGCAGGTGCAGGACCGTCGTGGCCTCGGCGAGCAGGCCCTCTACGGCGGGGTCTGGGGTGTCTTGGGGCAGGTCTATGGCAATCCCCAGTCGAGCATCGGCACCCCGTTTTCGACGTACGACATCAACGTGCCGCAGCTGTTTGCCAATGTCGATCGCACGCGTGCGAAACAGATGGGCCTGCGCTTATCCGACATCTACGACACGATGCAGGTCAATTTAGGTTCTCTCTACGTGAACGATTTCACGAAGTTTGGCAAAACCTATCAAGTGGTGATCCAGGCCGATGCGCCATTCCGCGCCGACGCCAATGCGATTACGGCGCTCAAGGCGCGCAATGCCGCGGGCGATATGGTTCCGCTGGGCGCCCTGATGAAGGTGGAACCGACGTTTGGACCCACCCGTGTCACGCGTTACAACGGTTATCCGTCGGCCGATATTAACGGGGCGCCCAACCCTGGTTTTTCCAGCAGTCAGGCCGAGGGTGAAATCGAGACCCTGCTGCAGCGAACGCTGCCACGCGGCTTGAGTTACGAGTGGACCGAGTTGAGTTATCAGGATCGGATGACCCGCGATTTCACCATTCCCGGCACCACCATCAAGCTCCCCACCTTAGGTGCCGTACTCGGGATCTCGGTGCTGTTCGTTGTGCTGGTGCTGGCGGCGCAGTATGAGAGTTGGACTTTGCCGCTCGTGATTGTCCTGATCGTACCGATGGGGATTTTGTCGGCCCTGTTTGGCGTTTGGGTTTCGAGCCTGCCGCCGTTTTTGCAACCCGGCGACCTAAATATTTTTACCCAGGTGGCACTGGTGGTTTTGGTGGGTTTGGCGTGTAAGAACGCGATTCTTATTGTTGAGTTTGCGAAAGAGCTCGAGGAGCGCGGCGAATCGATGTTCGACGCCGTCCAACACGCCTGTCGGATGCGCTTGAGGCCCATTCTGATGACCTCCATCGCGTTCTGTGCCGGCGTTGTCCCCCTCATCTTGGGCAGCGGCGCCGGCAGTGAAATGCGCCGCGCGATGGGGGTTGCGGTGTTTTCGGGGATGGTCGGGGTGACTCTTTTTGGAATCTTTCTGACCCCGGTGTTTTATGCGCTCATGCGAGGCCGCGGGC
>Ga0214917_10004880_pt1 | contig 14629 bp, 21 predicted proteins | sample LL_1208_BB_MetaG_FD_177983 | JGI IMG/M metagenome (GOLD analysis project Ga0214917, IMG submission 177983) | Freshwater microbial communities from Lake Lanier, Atlanta, Georgia, United States - LL_1208_BB | ecosystem: Environmental > Aquatic > Freshwater > Lake | place: USA: Georgia | collected... | reverse complement strand
CGATGTTTGACCAGGGCGAGGACGAAAGCGAGCCTGAAGCCGCTTGATTGACGCAGATGCGCGAATCGGTTACGGTTCGCGCATCATGTTTCTTGCCCCTGAAATTTCGCAAACGAGCCTGCGAACGCATCTGAGCGACGGGGTCAGCGGTGTTTTTGAAACCCTGCGCTTGATGCGCCAACTGGTTGACCGCTACAAAACGCATCCTCTGATTCGACAAACCGCGATCTCGGTGGCGTTTCTGACGCCTGCGCATGATGAGGTCAGCGAGGTGGAGGCGATTTTCAGTTTTGTGCGCGATCACATTCGTTACACCAAAGACGTTTACGGCATTGAAACGCTTTCGACGCCGGACAAGACGTTGCAAACGCGCGTGGGCGATTGCGATGACATGACGGTGTTGCTAGCAAGCCTTTTGGAATCGATCGGCTACGCCACGCGCTTTGTGATTGAGGGCTATCAAGACGGGCAAACGTGGGAACACGTTTACCTGGAAGTTTGTTTCAAGAACATGTGGGTTGCGCTGGATCCGACCGAGCTGGTTGCGATGGGATGGGCACCGCCCGATGCGTTGATTCGCTGGGTCGAATAGCATGGCGCGCACCGCTGCGCTCATGATCCCGGATACGCCTGAAGGCAGGCTTTATCGATCGTTTGACACGATTGCCAATCAGATCGCCCAGAAAACGGTTGAGCGCCTGCGCTCGCAGCCGGTGACGGTCGAAGGTTTTGGTTTGCTTGATGCCGCCAACGGCACGCGCCTGGGCGAATATGCCGCTGACTATCTGGCGCGCCTGATCGCTGAGTACCTCAACAGCATTCCCTTTTCAGTGGTGCAAAACCTTGGCATTGCTGAGGCGATCAAGCGCTTAAACAGCATTGCGCTTTTCACCTGGGATGCCAACGCACCACGCGAAACGCTCGACATTGTGATTGATGTCAACGAGCGCAAACAATCGGTCGCTCTGCCCGTGATTGCACGCGGTGAAGGTTTGTATTCGATTCACCCTAATTTTGCGCTGGCCTACCTTGGCGCTGCGGTGGACAAGGCCGGTGTTTTCGGTTTCATGAACCACGCCGGAGGCAGGGCCTATGCGCAATACCGTGAAGGCATGGGGATTGTGTTTTCGCAGGGCGTGATTGATGCGATGAAGGGAGCGCTGGGGCTGCTGGTCAATTCCATGCAATACGGTGGGCGCTTTGACCAGGTCTATGTGATGTGGTGGGATGACCCGGTTTTTTACGATTTTGTGCCTGTTTACGGTGTTGAAGCGCAAGAAAACGCGCTGGTGACCGTGGTCGATCATATCGAGGCGCGGCTGAAAGACGGCTATAGCTTGAGCACGGCAAGCCCCTGGGTTTGCCAGCCTGGAAACCATCCGGTGGCCCTGGTCAAGGCTTTTGCCGACATGGGCAAACAGCTCAACGACGCGCGGGTAAAAGCTGACCGTGCGCGTTTATTCAAAGTGATTGCGGTGGCTGCGGCGATTGTGGGCGGGATTGCGGCGATCGAGTCGATTTCGACCGTCGGGGCTAACGTGAGCAATGTTGCAAAATTGGTGGGTTCGATTGACAATCTACCCGGTGTTGATCTAGGCCCAGTGGGCAAGATCGCCAGCGGGTTCACGAGCGGTCAAAAGCTCGCCTCAACCATTCCCGGAGCGACTATGTTTGAAGTGGGTGATTTCGACGTGATTGACCCCGGCAGCTTTGATGTTGGGCTGACGTTTGAGGATATTGGCGCGAACGTGCCTGATCTTGATTTGTCTATGTTTCAAGACTACGGGCTTGAAGCGACCGATTTGTTGACTGATGAATTTGGCAACATCTTCACCGTGACTGGCGAAGCAGTCAGTTTGTCGCCTGAAGCCTATGTCAAGTCCATTTACATCGACGACACTGGCAATTTTCGGGATTTCACCAACAATGTGATCATGACGCAAGCGGAAGCAGACGCGTCATTTAATGAACGTGGACTTGATGAAGATGTTGCAAACAAGTTGGCTGAACGCGTGCGATCGTTCAGCGGTGCCAGTTTTGTCGCTGGCGAAGGCAACATCAATCGACCCGATGGCACGCCGGCAGCGGCTGAAAAAGGACAATTGCCTTTTTTACAGCAAATCAGTCAAGAAGCTCTGAACTGGTTCAAGTCGATCACGCAGTATTCGCTGGCGCGCGAGCAGTTGCAAAAAACCGGACGTTACACGCCGCCTTATCAAACCAATCCGTCAGGTACGCCTTACAGTCAGGTGCCAGGCGTGCCGATCCGGCGCGCTGATGGCAGTCAGGTCATCAACAATGGCAACGGCACGCAGACGGTGGTCACGCCGGATGGGCGGGTTACGACCACGCCAACCAGCGTGAATCCGGCAGGCTTTTACAACAGTCAGTTTGGCGGTGCGCAGTTGCTGCCAGGGATCAACAATCAAACCCTTTTGATCGCAGGCGCGGGTTTGCTTGCGGTTTTGCTTTTGTCGCGGAGATCATGACATGACCTTTGAAGATGCTATTGACATGGGAACCATTCCCGCAGGGATGACGCGGGAACAATGGAACGCGGTCTATTCGATTTCCCCCACAACGCCCGGCATTGTCGCGGCCAATCAAGTGCCGGGTGAAAACTGGTGGGAAACAGGACAAAAAATTCTGACCAGCTTGGCGATGACTGAACAGCAGCGCCAGCTCATGCAGCTCAACATCGAGCGCGCCAAGCTCGGGCAACCGCCGATTGACATCAACCGCTATACAGGCGTGGGCGTCAATGTGGGCCTATCGCAAGGCACGCAAACGCTGGTGACCTATGTCGCGATCGGTGCCGGCTTGCTGTTATTGTTGAACGCACTGAGGCGCTGATCCTGATGGATACGCTTGAGCAGATCCGGGCTAACGCACAAGCCCTGCTGGCTCAAGGTTACAGCGCTGATGCGCTTGCTGAGTACGGTGCAGCGATTGGCTTGACGGACGAACAAATTGCGTATGCTTTGTTTGTTCGACCCAGCGCTGTGTTGCAAGCGCAGGCACAAGCGGATCAAGCCGCACTGGAAAACGCAGCACGCATGGAGCGCGAATCAGCACGAGCGGCTGAGATTGCTCAGCAAGAAGAAGCGCGACTTTATGAGCAAGCGCAACGCGCTGCGCAAGCCCCTGTTTATGTTGCACCGGTGTACGAAGAAGCGGCTTATGTGGAACCCGTTTATGCCAAGCCCATGTTTTACTATGCCAGCGATGGCAGCGGGTTTTACTACGCGTATCAGCGCGATCAATACGAAACGCAACTTGGGTATGAGCGTGAGGCACTGCGCCAGGCGCAGCTTGAGGCGCAGCGGCTGGCGCGTCTTGAGGCAGAGCGCCTTGAAGCTGCGCGTTTAGAAGCTGCGCGTTTAGAAGCTGCGCGGCTTGAAGCAGAGCGTTTAGAAGCTGCGCGTTTAGAGGCTGCGCGACTTGAAGCTGCGCGTTTAGAAGCTGCGCGGCTTGAAGCTGCGCGTTTAGAAGCAGCGCGTTTAGAAGCTGCGCGTCTTGAAGCTGCGCGACTTGAAGCTGCGCGTTTAGAAGCTGCGCGTCTAGAAGCAGAGCGTCTTGAAGCTGGGCGGCTTGAAGCAGAGCGCCAGGCAGAACTTGAAGCGCAACAGCGAACAACGGTTCAGCAACCTGTGATTTATACCGATGCTGAATTGATTGTTGCCGCTCGCGGCAGGCTTGACGAAGGCTATAGTTTGAACGACATCGCCGTTATGGGGGCGCAAAGCGGGATTGAAAGTGCGCAAATCGATCGCGTTGTACAAGCGTTAACTGTGGAGAAACCTGTGATTTATACCGATGCTGAATTGATCGCCGCCGCTCGCGGCAGGCTTGCCGAAGGCTACAGTTTGGGCGATATTGCCGTCATGGGTGCGCAAAGCGGGATTGAACGTGCGCAAATCGATCGCGTTATGCAAGCCTTGAATGTGGGTTCGACGGCGCAAGTTTCTCCGATTGTGCCGACTGATGGGTTTGTCAACGAATCGACAGTGCCGCCGACAACACCATCAACGAGCGTCACGACCTATTCGGATGTCGATGTCATTGCGCAAGCGCGTCAGCGTGCCGATCAGGGTTACACGCTCGATCAAATCATTGCGATGGGTCAGCAGTCGGGTTTACCGCAAACGCAGATCAACCGTGTTGTGCAAGCACTGCGCGATGCGGGTTATTTTCAAGTAGGCAACGCCAGCGGGCCAACGGTTACAAGCAACGAAAATCCTGTGGTCACGGTCATTTCACCAACGACAAGCGCTGTTGAACGGTCGGATCAAGCCTTCATCAACCTGGTTGCAGCAGCGGTGCGCAATTGGGGCGCGGGCCAGCAGGCATTGATCGATGAAGGCTTGCGCGTGGGATTGACGCTAAGCGAAGCGCAACAAGTGGTTGCCGCTGCGGCGAATGTGATGGCTGCGCAAGGCAATGCAGCGCTGCAACCGCCATCAAAGCCCGCCGCAAGCGCTGTTATGCGGTCGGATTCAGACTTCATCAAGTTGGTTGCAGCAGCGGTGCGCAATTGGGGCGCGGGCCAGCAGGCATTGATCGATGAAGGCTTGCGCATGGGATTGACGCTAAGCCAAGCGCAACAAGTGGTTGCTGCTGCGGCGAATGTGATTGCTGAGCAATTGCGCGTAGGATTGACGCTAAGCGAAGCGCAACAAGTGGTTGCCGCTGCGGCGAATGCGATAACTGCGCAAGGCAATGCAGCGCTGCAATCGCCATCAAAGCCTTTCGCAACTGTAACCTCAACCCCGAAGGAAACCGTGATGGCTACTATTCAACGACAACCTTATGCTGGTTATGTTTTTGCTGACCTCGTCAAAGCGACGAAGCTGCGCCTGAGCCAAAACTACACGTTCGAACAACTGCGCGATTACGCGCGATCGATCGGCTTGACGGATGTTGAAATCAACAACGTGTTTCGAGAGGCTTCAGCATCGCCTGCGATCACGACACCGCCAGCCGTTCCGCCCACAACCACAACCCCAACCGGCGGCACCAACCTGTTGCCGATCGCGCTTGCGGTGGCGTCCTACTTTTTACTGAGCTGACCATGACCTATTGCTACGCACCCAACCCTGCGTTTTTAGGCGGCATTGGTGAAATGATGAATCCCGCTGACGCGCTCTTTATCTCAACGCCGATCGCTTTAGGCCCGACAAGCCTTGTCAATGATCCGCGCGCCGGTTACGCCCTGGTTCCCAAAACAGGGCTGGACGGTTATCGGGATGCGCTTGATGTTTTTGCCGCCGCTTCGTTTTTATTTCCGGACTAAATCATGGCAACGGGCGATTTCACGATTGATGATGCCGGTGCGCCGCCGGTCACGACATCCTATTTTCGCGAGAAGGCGCTTGAGTTTCAGCAAATCGTCAATGCGGTGGATGCAACCGGACGCGAGCTGGATCTGCTGATCGGCGCTTTGCCCGAAGGCCCGATGCTCGATGCCTTGTTGGTTCAGTTTGAAGCGCTGCAAGAGAAAAAAGGCTATCTCAAGCTGGTCGCTGAAGCGATCAACTTTGCCGCCAATGGTTTGAACCAGCTTGGCACCAACTTACCGACGGTGCAGCTTCCGCAAGGCTTGGGTGCGGTGCCGCTGGTCGCAGCCGGTGCCGCAGCCGCTGCGATCGCCGCAGCCGCTGCGTTGATTACCTGGGGGCGCGAGTGGCTGATCGGTGTCAATCAACGCTTGCGTGACAAGCAATTGCTTGCCTCGGTACCCGAGGCGCAGCGGGCGCAAGTGGCTGAAACGATTCTCAAAACCGATGTCGCGCTCGCCCAGACCAATGAATCGCCGCTCACGAGTGTTGCAGGCATTGTCAAATGGGTTGCAATCGCTGCGGTGGGCTTTTTTGCCTACCAGGCGTTTGCGCAATATTCGGGCGATTAAGCGCACAACTGCCCAGAATTGAGGAACCGAGAAAGGCTAACCCGATGAAACGTAAACCAACCCCCGCGCAGATCGCCGCCCGCGAACGCTTTGCAGAGATGGCCCGCAGCGGCGCATTTAAGCGCAAAGCCAAGCGAAACCCTGCGAAGAAAACCGTCAGTCAGAAAATCTCGCAATTGACCCGCGAAGGGTACCCACAAAAGCAGGCGGTGGCGATTGCGTTGAATGAACAACGGGCGGGCAAGGTGAAGCGGAATCCTGCGCCGCGAGGCTTTGTCAAAGCCGATGATTACACTATCGAAGTGTTTAATAAATATGGGATGAAACCCTATGATGCCGTTTATATGCAAACAAAAGGCGGGCGCGGTGAACCAACTTATGATTTGACCGTTTTGAAACACGAGAACGGCAAATATTTAGCGGCGCATGGTTCAGTGATTGTCAAACAACAATTTGATCGCGCAAGCGATGCTGCTGCTTATCTTGAGGAGTGGTATATAAACAATCGACAGTCGGCTTACAAGCGCAACCCGCGCGCAAGCAATCCGGCGAAGCCTAAGCGCCAGCGCATGTTAAACATTTCATGGCTTACCGCCGGCGGGCAACGTGAAATTATGAGTGTGCCAATCGAATTTGTTTTTACACACTATGTAGGCAATGTTGCCGAGCGCTTTTTTGTGCGCACTGAAAACGGGCAGTTGATTGTGAGCGAGTATTCGACCGGCGGGCGCATTGGGCAAGTACCCTATACCATGCGAGCCGCAGCGCTCAACGACCGTGAAGCGGCAAAACGTTATGTTGGCGAGATGTTGAGCAAAATCGGCGCGGAGCGATTCAAAGCCGCAGTGAAAAAATTTGATCCTATTAACTGATGACCCTCAAGCGCCCCGTTACCCTCAAACAAGCCAAAGCCTTCCCCGCTGCTGCCAAGCGGCGCAAGGCTTTTTGCTTGCGCATGGGCGGGATGCGCAAAAAACTCACCGGTGCCAAGAAAGCCAAAGACCCCAACAGTCGCATCAACCGGGCGCTTGCCGCCTGGGATTGTGATCTGCCTGCGATGCTGCCCAAAAAAGCGGTGAGCAAAAACATTCGCCTCAAAAACCCCGTGCCGCCCTCGAGCAAGGCAGGCAGGGTGAGCTTTGCCGATCAGGATGCGATCTCAAGAGCTGCTGACCTGTACCAGCGCTTTTCGGGCCATGATGCCGAGGTGGTGGGCAAAGTGATGGTCAATCCATTGCCCCGCGTGGGCGTGGCTATTGGCGAAGTCGATGGAATCCTTTACAGTACGGTGCGAGATGGTGTATTAGAGAAGTATATTCACAAGTTTCGGAAGCGCGACAAACCGCTTTTTGTGGTCGCGCCTGATGGAAAAGCGCTGTATTTGGTGGGCGGCAACTATACCTTCACCGAACGCGGCATTGTTGATGATTCAGACCCTACGAGGTGAACACAATGGCTGAGATGCTTTTAATCAATCCCCGCAGACGGCGCAGAACAACCAAGCGCCGGCACAATCCTTTAGCCGCGACGCATCGTCGGCGGCGTCATCATGCACTGGCTAAGGTCACGCACCGTCGCCGTCGTCGTCACAATCCGCTGACCGTCGCACCCGCGCGTCGGCGCATGAACCCGCTGGCGCGTCGTCGCGTCATGCACGCGCGTCGTCGTCGTAACCCGATCTACGGTCGCATGGGTACCGGTATGCTGATGACCGCGATTCGCGAAGCCTTTATCGGTGGTGCAGGCAGCATCGCGGTGGATCTTGCGATGGGCCAAATCAACAAGTTTTTGCCGGTCAATCTGCAATCGAATCCGGCTGCAACCGGTATCGGTGCAGGCGATGCGATCAAAGCGATTGCAACCGTGATGCTCGGACATTTCCTTGCTGGCCCAACCCGTGGCTTGAGCCGGAAAATGGCCATGGGCGCATTGACCGTGCAATCGGCGCAAATCATGCGCAAGGTGTTGCCGCTCGGTACCATGCCGCTTGGCTACTCAGTGCCTGGGCTCGTCACGCAAGGTTCAGCGCGCGTGTCACCCAACATGGGCATGGGCGCTTACACCGCAGGAACACCGCTTTTGAGCGCTTATATGCGCCCGGATCAGACCGCGCTCTTATCGGGCGTCGGTCGTAAGAGTGCGTCGATGCGTGAAAACGTCTACGCTTTCAAGTGATTTTTTGACAAAGGATTAAGACATGGAACGTCTACCCACAGCGGCGGATTTTAATGCGCGCCGCGTTACCAACCCGAATCAGTCTGAAATCGTCCGTCAGCGATTCTATGATTACCAACTTTATGCAACCGCTGGCACCACGCAGTTGACGTTTTTCTCGGCCCCAGTCGGCCAGGGAGTGACGACTGCTCTGGGCGGCACCGCAGGCACGGCGAAAACGCTGTGGGATACCAACCTGGAGCTGCCCAACACGCTGCCTTCCGGTAAAGCCTTCATGATCGAGTCGATCGAAGTGCTGTTTTTCCCAGGTTCGGTGTCAACGGCGAACACCTACACGGTTGCTTCGCCTGCCCTGTTCAACGCAACCGCAGCCGCAGCGGTGTCGGCGCAGCTTGCCGATGTCAATTCGTTTTATCAGTCGGGTATGCTGGAGCTGAACATTCTCAGCAAAAACTACCTGCGTGAAACGCCGATGATCGCGTTCCCGCCCAAAGCGAATTTCAACCTCGATGCCGCTTATGCCAGCAATTCCGCAACCACGGCTGAAGTCGGCGCGGTCAATATGCGTGCAGCCGGTCGGCCCTACTATGTTGAACCGACCATTGCGCTGCAACCGGCTGTCAATTTTGAGGTCGTCATCAAGTACCCCGCAGCGGTCGCAACACCTTCCGGCTTTAACGCCCGCGTTGGCGTGATCCTGGACGGCTACTTCATGCGCGCTTCGCAGTAATTGTTTCAGGCTTTCCCCGCCTGGGTTTTGCTCGCCTTCCCAACAAAAAGGCGAGCGCGAATTTTTTCGGAGCATGGCTATGCAAAGCGAAGGCTTTTCAATTTCAGATCTCGAGCAGTTTGCCTCGAGGTTTTACGGTGGGCGCCCGCTGCTGCTGGTGCCTTATGCCTACAACACCACGTTTACCTCGCTGACCGCTGGGCAAACGCAAACCGCAACCGTCAACATCACGGCGAACGCGGATTTTATTTTGCTCACCTTCCATCACCGCAGCTCAACGAATTTAGCGAGCGCGCAAACGGTGTCGACCAAAAACGCACCCTACGTGCGCATGGTTGTGACCGATTCAGGAACGAACGAGCAATTCACCAACGCGGCGGTTGATTTGGAAAATTACTCAACCAACGGCAACATCATCAATCAGTTGCCCTACCCGCGCATCATCAGCGGTCGATCGACCTTGACGCTGCAAGTCAGCAACTACGACACCTCCAACACGATCGCTTCGCTGGATATCTTTATGGAAGGCGTTTTGGTCAGGGCTTACACCTAAGATCATGGTCATGGATGCACGCGACATCGATGCGGTGCGCAACGCACCGCCCATCACCTATTTGAACAACCGCATTCCTGCGGATCTGCCTCAGTATTTGCCCGGACACCCGAACAATGTCTCGCCGGTCATGCGACCGCCAACGGTGCAAGAGCGTTTTCCGACGGATGTTTACATCACCGAACCGCATCATTTCGCCTCGGTGACCGAGGTCGCGATCATTGCCAGCAACACCTACTATGTCAAATTTTTAGATCAGCCGGTTTCCAAACGCAACTTGCTGATGCTGCGCAACGGATCGACAACCAACGATCTGATTTACATTGGTTTCAATTCCGTACCCTCGCCCTTTGCGACGCTCACGATTCAGGGCGGTCAGCTCATCATTTTTGACACCGTGGTGCCACAAGACGATTTGTATGTCGTCGCGAGTGCTGCCTCGGTGGTTTTCTCTTACGCCTGGTCGACGTATTCACCGGTGATTTAAGATGCGGCAGGGCGCAGCACTGACCGCCCTGGTGATTGCGGCGCTTGTTTTTTTTCCTCGGCGCGCCGCAGCCGATACCGATCCCGAAACCAACGACACCTCACCCGTGCAGCCGCAAGCGGCTGACAATCCCGATGCGGTGCCGATTGACTTTGAGGTGCCGACAGTGACCAATCTGCCAACCGATGTCCAAGCGTTTTTGTGGATGATTCGCGCATCCGAGCATCGCTATCCGCGCGATGTCGTCAATGATGCTTGCTACAACATTTTTTATGGCGGCAAGATTTTTCAAGATTTAGCCGATCATCCGGTGGTGACCGGTGAGCTGGCCCCCGTGCCGTTGCCCGATCGGCTCTGCCTTGCCGCAGGACTGACACCGCCTTGCTACAGCACCGCAGCCGGCGCTTATCAATTCATTCGCCCAACCTGGACGCGGCTACGCAACAAGCTGGGGTTGGATGATTTCAGTGAGCAGAATCAGGACAAAGCCGCACTGGAGCTTTTGAAAGAAACCGGCATCGTCGATCTGATTCAAGCAGGCGAGATTGAGGCGGCAATTCGCAAAGCGAGCAAGATTTGGGCAAGCCTACCCGGATCGACCGCGCAACAAAACCCCAAAGCGATGAGCTACGCACTGGATCGCTTTGCTGAAGGTCAGAGGCTTTACGCATGATTGTCGAAACGCTGATCGGTGCGCTGGTGCCGGTCGCTGCTGAGAGCGTCAAGCAGCTCATCGTGCGCTGGACAGGCGGCGTGCGCCCCGCAAGTGTCGATGAGCAGATTCGATTGATGAAGGCTGAATCCGACCGTTTAACAGCGCTTGCAGCGCTCGATCAACCAGGGGGAACCCCGTCACAATGGGTCATCGACTTGCGGGCATCTGCGCGTTATATTGGCGCTCTGAGCGTGATTGCAGTAGGCATCGGTTCGTTATACGTCGCTGATCTGCCGGAGCTGGTGCGCATCACGGCGCTGGAAGCTGCCAACATCGCGTTTGGGTTTTTATTTGGAAGTCGCCTTGCGGCGAACTGGGGGAAAAAATAATGGCATCCATCTACGCAATTCCACAACAACCGCCCGCTGCCGCAGCGCGCGTGCAAACGCAATCGCTGCCGCCCGCAGGGCGCAACAGTGCTGCGATCCCAACCGCACCCGCTGCCTTGCAAAGCAGCAATGTGCCCGCAGGCGATGCGCTGGTGAGCGGGGGCAGCGGCGAGGACTACACACCAGGAGACGAAGCGTAATGGCCTACATTTCAACCCCGGTACCCTTGCCGGTATCTCAAGGCGGCACCGGTAATGTCTACGGCATTCCCAATGCGCTGCAAATTGGTAATGGCTACGGCGCGTTCAATGGCCTGCTGCCAGGGCCAAACGGCTATGTGGTCACCAGCGATGGCACGCAGTGGTACTCTGCGCCAGGGGGCGGCGGTGGTGGCGGTGCAGGCAATGCCTATGCCTGGTTTGTCAGTTAAAAGGAGTTGAACCATGTTTTCCCTTGTTTTAGACGCCACCAACAACATCATCCGCGCGGTGATGGCTGCGCCTGCGGCAACCAGCAATCCACAATTTTCAAGCCACTACGCTGATAACGACGGCACGACTTTTGTCGAAGGCTCAGAAGGCGGCGTGCTCAATGGCACCACGAACGTGACACTGGTCACAGCGCCGGCTGCGAGCACGCGCAGAATTGTCAAATCGATTGCGCTCTACAACGCCGACACCGCAGCGGTGACGGTCAACATTCAATATTTTGATGGCACCAATGCGCGAACGATTGCGAAGGTGACGCTTGCCGTGGGCGATACCTGGACGCTGGAAGGAACTTTTAATAGCTCCGGGGAGATGAAAACCACAGGTGGTGGTGGTGGAACGCCGGGCGGTTCAACGACACAAGTGCAATACAACAATGCTGGAAGTTTTGGGGGCATTACTAACGCGACAACCGATGGCACCACGCTGTCGATGACATCGCCCAAAATCATCACGGGGATCAATGACGTCAATGGCAACGAATTGCTGTATTTGGTTGCAACCGCATCGGCGGTCAACGAACTCAACCTTGCCAACGCCGCAACCGGTAACGCACCCTCACTAACAGCAACCGGCGGGGATGCAAACGTGGGCATTCAGCTGACACCGAAAGGCACCGGGCGCACGACGGTGACGCAGTTAACCACAACCTCACCACGCGTGTTGACAGCGATCAATGACACCAACGGCAATGAGCTGATTGGCTTGACCGCGACAGGCTCTGCGGTGAATGAAATCACGGTAGCGAACGCCGCAACCGGCAACGCGCCCACGATTTCAGCAACGGGCGGGGATACCGATGTTGGCATCACGCTGACACCGAAAGGCGCTGGACGCACGACGGTGACACAGTTAACCACAACCTCACCACGCGTGTTGACAGCGATCAATGACACCAACGGCAATGAGCTGATTGGCTTGACCGCGACAGGCTCTGCAGTGAATGAAATCACGGTAGCGAACGCCGCAACCGGCAACGCGCCCACGATTTCAGCAACGGGCGGGGATACGAATATTGGGATCACGCTGACGCCTAAAGGGACAGGTGGCGTCACAACTGCAAATTGTTTGGCCGTTGGTGGCGCGACCCCGTCAACCTCGGGCGCAGGCATCACCTTCCCCGCCACGCAATCAGCGTCTACTAACGCGAACACCTTGGATGATTATGAAGAGGGGACTTGGACACCTACTGTCACCTCGTCGGGCGGTGGAAGTGCGACCACTTCTTATGCCACCGGCTCTTACATAAAAATCGGTAGCATGGTTCAGTACAACTTGTTTGTGAAACTGGGGACATTTACTGGCGCTTCGGGGACATTGCGTATTGCTAGTTTCCCGTTCACCACAGCCTACAGGTCTAATTACCTTGACTACCCAATTGGTACCCAAGTAATCGCAACCAGCACAAAATACGCCGGAAACTTAATCGAAGGTACCGCCACTTATGACACTCAAATTGCCGTGTCTTCCCTTGTTGTTGGGGACGAAGTGCGTATAACAGGAACCTATCAGGCATCGGCTTAATGTAAAGGAAAAATCATGTCAACATTCACCGAAGTCACCTACATCTCTCAATTCGACATCCAGCCCAACGGGTGCATTGGTGTTCGCAAGACCACCGATGTCCTGAAGGATGGCGTTGTTATCTCGTCAACCTATTGGCGTTGTGTCCTTGCGCCCAATGACCCGCAAGCATCCATAGTGTTGGATGAACCCTACTACGCGGCAATTGCCGCCGCCGCATGGACACCTGAAGTCATTGCGGCGTATCAGGCGCAGCAGGCGCAGGCTTTACAAGCCGCTTAAAAGCCTTCTGAGCGCTTGGCGTGGACGTTAGCCTGCAACATCTGCGTCAAACCGTTTGGCCCGTGCTTGAGCAGTCCTATGGCTTGCCAGCAGGCATCCTGAATGCAATTGCCAACGTGGAGACTGGCGGGACATTCAACCCAACCCTGGTCAATCGGACAAGCCAGGCAAAGGGGTTGTTTCAGTTGCGACCGATTGCGCTTGAGCAAGTGCGGCTTGATTCAGGCATTCAGTTTGACCCGCTGAGTGCCGGAGCTGCAAGTGCCGCAGCAGCGATTCTGTTGCGGCGTTACTTGCGGTTATTCCGTGGCGAAGTTACGCTGGCGATTGCGGCGTTTAATGCGGGCGAAGGCAACGTGCGACGCTTTGTGCAACAAGTGCGCGATGAGGGCAGCGGCGCGCTGCCCAGGGAAACGGTGCGGTATATACCAAAGGTTCTTGGAGCTTTATGATGAGTGCAGCAGATCCGAATACAGGCAAGCAGGTCATGGATGTGGTCAGCGTGCTGGCAGCGCTCGGCTCATGGATGCAAGTGCTGACACCGCTCTTTGGATTGATTGGCGCAACCTGGACTGTGATGCGTATCACCGAGATGGTGACAGGCAAGAGCTTTCACGAGCTGATTGCGCGCAAGCGTAAGACACCTGACGCGTAAAAAAGAACCCCGGCGTTGCGCCGGGGTTAAGCATCGTTCACACTCTCAGGAGACAAACCCTGCCAAGGGTTGGCGAGAGTGTACGCGCAATCGTTACGCGTGACAATACTCAGATCCAGCCGATCAAGGCAAAGGTAGCCAGGGCTATTGCAATCGCAACCAAGGCCCATCCAATAAGGCGATCAGAAATGATCGGTTCCTGGTGAACGCAGACATCAGGGCTGGCCTGGTCGAACAGTTGATCGCACCCGATCGTACAAGGTGGGCAAGTTTTCTCGTAAGGACAGTGACGACCTTGCAAGCAAGCGCCCACGCAAGGCGGACATTCGATCGGTGGATAGTTGCGCGGGACTTTGGGGGTGCGTTTCATGATTGCCCCTCAGAAGGGCTTAAAACGCGATCTAAGGCGTCAATGGCTTCCGACAATATGATCGTGACTGCCGAGCCTTTGAGCGCCAAGGAGAGCGCTTTACGGGCCTGCTGGAGGGCATCGCGTGCATCGATCTCGGCAATGGTGATCGGTTCAGTGCGCAGCGAGCGTGGAATGCGTTCGTTCAACTGCGCCTCAAGGTCGGCAATCAGTGCGATCGCCTGGTTGCCCGTCAAATTCGCCTCGATGCGACCGACGGTTGGAATGTTGACGCTGTACCGACCAGCGCCCTTGATGTTGCTCAGGTATCCGTTGATGTGTTTCATGTTTCCCCGCATGAATGACGCAGCGGATTGCTGCGCGAGTGATTGTGGGGGTGGGCGGGAGAGGGGTCGTAGTGCTTTGGTAGGGGG
>Ga0214917_10004879_pt1 | contig 14633 bp, 13 predicted proteins | sample LL_1208_BB_MetaG_FD_177983 | JGI IMG/M metagenome (GOLD analysis project Ga0214917, IMG submission 177983) | Freshwater microbial communities from Lake Lanier, Atlanta, Georgia, United States - LL_1208_BB | ecosystem: Environmental > Aquatic > Freshwater > Lake | place: USA: Georgia | collected... | reverse complement strand
GCATACCTGCACCCATGCAACCGCACCTGCCAGGGCGACGTAACAGCCCGCCGGATTTGTCCAGTCCCTTTTTTCGCGGCCTGGTGGCCGGTGTAATCTGCGGACCGGGCGGCACCGCGGCCGCGGTCACCTGCGGGGAGGCCCGACAACCACGCGGCGACCGCGTTCGCCGGCCCCGAGACGCTCGACCCCCGAGGAACGTGAGGTATGGACGGCGCGCCGGATCCGCACCCTGCCGGGGCCTGCGACGCGGACTCGGGGGAGCGGCACCCGGCGGCCGAGGAGGGCGGCAACCCGGCGGCCGACGCGGTCGGTCCTCCGCCGCCCGCCCCGGGGAGGGCCATGGTCTGGGCCGTGCTCGCCGGATCGCTCGTCCTGGCGGGGGCATTTCCGGCCGCCGAACTGGCACTCTGGCTCTGCACGCCGCCGCGACCCACGCCGGGCGGCTGGCGGGTCGTACCGGGGGCCGAGGCGGCGTGGCGGGAGGCGTTGCCCGCGATCTGGATCGCCGTGGTCGTCGCGGTCTGGGTGTTCGTGTTCTGGAGCCTCATCGGCAGCTTCCTGAACGTCGTCGTCCACCGGCTGCCCCTCGGACGGTCGGTCGTGCTGGGCGGCTCCCGGTGCCCGCGGTGCGGCACGGCGATCAAGTGGCATGACAACCTGCCGATCGTGGGCTGGCTCCGCCTGGGCGGCCGCTGCCGCGCCTGCGGCCTGCCGATCGCGGCCCGCTATCCGCTCGTCGAGTCGTTCTGCGCCGGGCTGGGCACGGCGGTCTACTGCCGCGAACTGCTCTCCGGGGGAACGAACCTGCCGGTGCGGATTCCCGACCAGCTGCACGACGGCCTGCTGCGGCTGGTGCCCTCCCCGGGGCCGGACCTCCTGGCGCTGACGCTCTACCACGCCGGGACCCTGTGCGTCCTGCTGGTCTGGGGCCTGATCGCCTGGGACCGCGGCCGGCCGCCGCGCTGGCACGTGGCCAGCGTGCTGCTGGTGGCCGCGGGCCTGGCCGTGGTGCTGCCGCTCCTCCATCCGCTGCCGCTGGTGACGCATCCCGCCGCCGCGGTGGACGACGGTGGCCGCCTCGTGCGCGGGCTGGCCACCTCGGTGGCCGGCGGCGGCGCGGGGTGGCTCGCGGGCGCGGCCCTGCAGGCGTGGCTGGGCCGGCTGCTCCGCGGCGATGCCGCCGGCCGCGTTGGTGTGCCGCTGGCGGCACCGACGTCGCTGGCCGGCGGCCTGACGCTCGTGGGCGTCGTGCTCGGCTGGCAGGGGATGCTCGGCACCGTGTTCGTGCTGCTGGCGGCCTGCCTCGTGCAGATGGTCGTCTGGTCGGCCCGGGACGGCTGGCCGGAGGCGCCGCCGGAACTGCTCCTCGTGCCCGCGACCTTCCTCCACCTCTGCTTCTGGCGACAGCTCGTCGAGGGGCTCGCCCCCTGGTGGCCGGGCGGCGGCCAGCCGCTGGCCTGCCTCCTGCCGACGGCGGCCCTCGTGGCGGCGGTGTCGCTGGCCCTTTGGTCCCTCGCACCCGCACCGCGTAGGCTGCCACCGGCGATCGACGCCGGCGACGATGGTCGGCCGGACGCGGCCGCCGACCGCGGAACGATGCCAGCGGAGGTCCATGATGCCAGGCCGACTGATCCTCGTGCTGGGTGACCAGCTCGACCGGCGGAGCAGCGGCTTCGACGGCTTCGACCGCCATCGCGACCGCGTCTGGATGGCGGAGGTCGCCGAGGAGTCGACCCACGTCTGGACGCACAAGGCGCGGATCGCCGTGTTCCTCGCGGCGATGCGGCACTTCAGGGCCGACCTCGTCGCGGAGGGCATCGACGTCGATTACACCCCGCTGGCGTCCGCCGCGGCCCCCACCGAGCCCACGTCGCTCTCCGCGGCCCTGCTGGCGAGCCTGGCGCGGGCGCGGGAAGCGGGCCGTGCGCCCGACGGCCTGGTCGTCGTCGAGCCCGGCGAGTGGCGGGTGCGAGCGCTGCTCGAGGACGCCGCCGCGCGGGCGGGCATCCCGCTCGAGATCCGCCGCGACCGGCACTTCTTCACCTCCACCGAGGAGTTCGCCACCCACGCCCGGGGCCGCAAGCAGCTGCGGCTGGAGTACTTCTACCGGCCGCTCCGCGAGCGTCACGGGATCCTCATGGACGACGGGGAGCCGGCCGGCGGCCAGTGGAACTTCGACGCCGAGAACCGGGGCACGTTCCCCAAGTCAGGCCCCACCCGCGGCCCCGGGACGCTGCCCCAGCCGGTCCGCTTCCCACCCGACGCGATCACCCGGGAGGTCATCGACCTGATCGACGCCCGGTTCGCCGGGCATCCCGGCAGCCTCGACACCTTCGACTGGCCCGTGACGCCGGACGCGGCCCGCGCCGCGCTCGACGACTTCCTCGCCCACCGGCTCGCCCGGTTCGGCCAGTACCAGGACGCGATCTGGACGGGCGAGCCGTGGCTCTACCATTCGCGGCTCTCGCAGTGCCTCAACATGAAGCTGCTCGACCCGCGCGACGTGGTCGCCGGCGCCGAGCGGGCCTACCGCCAGGGCCGGGTGCCGCTGGAGGCGGCCGAGGGCTTCATCCGCCAGGTGCTCGGCTGGCGGGAGTACGTCCGCGGCGTCTACTGGCACTTCATGCCGGAGTACGAACGGCGCAACGTCCTGGCGGCCGACCGGCCGCTGCCGGCCTTCTACTGGACCGCCGACACCGAGATGAACTGCGTGCGGGACGCGGTCTCGCAGACGCTCCGGCACGGCTACGCCCACCACATCCAGCGGCTCATGGTGACGGGCCTGTTCGCGCTGCTGGCGGGCGTGACGCCGCAGGAGGTGCACCGCTGGTATCTCGCCGTCTACGTCGACGCCGTCGAGTGGGTGGAACTCCCCAACACGCTGGGCATGAGCCAGTTCGCCGACGGTGGCGTGATGGCCTCCAAGCCCTACTGTGCCTCGGGCGCCTACCTCGACCGGATGAGCAACGCCTGCGCCGGCTGCCGGTTCGATCCCAAGGCGGCCGTCGGTGCCGACGCCTGCCCGTTCACGACGCTCTACTGGGACTTCCTCGCCCGGCACGAGCGGCGGCTGGCGTCGAACCCGCGGATGACGATGCAGCTGAAGAACCTCGGCCGCAAGGCGAAGGCCGACGTCCGCGCGATCCGCCGCCAGGCCGACGGGCTGCGGGACGCCCTCTCGTGAGCCACGGCTCCCGCGCGGCACGGCGCGCCGGCGGTCCCACCTGCGATTGTCGCTGCCCGGGGCGTTTCCTACAGTAGCACGGGCACCCGTTTCCCCGCCCCCGTCGCCCGTCCCCCTCGGCCGCCATGACCTCCTACCACCTCACGCACCTTCGCCAGCTCGAGGCCGAGAGCATCCACATCATCCGCGAGGTGATGGCCGAGTTCGAGAACCCGGTGATGCTCTACTCCATCGGGAAGGACTCGGCGGTGATGGTCCGACTGGCCCAGAAGGCGTTCTATCCCGCCAAGCCTCCCTTCCCGCTGCTCCACGTGGACACGACCTGGAAGTTCCGCGACATGTACCGGCTCCGCGACGAGTACGTCGCCAAGGAGCTGGGCTTCAAGCTGATCGTGCACGTCAACGAGGAGGGCCGCGCCCGGGGCATCAATCCGATCACGCACGGCAGCAAGGTGCACACCGACGTCATGAAGACGCAGGCCCTGCGGCAGGCGCTCGACCAGCACCGCTTCGACGCCGCCTTCGGCGGCGCCCGCCGCGACGAGGAGAAGTCGCGGGCCAAGGAGCGGGTGTTCTCGTTCCGCGACGAGTTCCACCGCTGGGACCCCAAGAACCAGCGACCCGAACTCTGGAACCTCTACAACACGAAGGTGCGGAAGGGGGAGAGCATCCGGGTGTTTCCGCTCTCCAACTGGACGGAACTCGACGTCTGGCAGTACATCCACCTGGAACGGATCCCCATCGTGCCGCTCTACTTCGCGGCCGAGCGGCCGATCGTGTGGCGCGACGGCGTGATGATCATGGTCGACGACGACCGGCTGCCGCTCGGGCCGGGCGAGCGGCCCGAGATGCGGCGGGTGCGGTTCCGCACGCTCGGCTGCTACCCGCTCTCCGGCGCCGTCGATTCGACCGCCACGACGCTCCCGGAGATCATCCAGGAGATGCTGCTCACGACGTTCTCCGAGCGGCAGGGACGGCTCATCGACTCCGACGAGGCCGGCAGCATGGAGAAGAAGAAGAAGGAGGGCTATTTCTGACCCATGTCGCACCAGTCGTCCCTCATCGCCTCCGACATCGACGCCTACCTCGCCCAGCACGAGCGCAAGGAACTGCTGCGGTTCATCACCTGCGGCAGCGTCGATGACGGCAAGAGCACGCTCATCGGCCGGCTCTTCTACGAGTCGAAGATGATCTACGAGGACCAGCTCGCCGCCATCCGCAAGGACACCTCGCGGTACGGCACCACGGGCGAGGAGGTCGATCTCGCCCTGTTCACCGACGGCCTCGAGGACGAGCGGCAGCAGGGAATCACGATCGACGTCGCCTACCGCTACTTCTCGACCGACCGCCGGAAGTTCATCATCGCCGACACGCCCGGCCACGAGCAGTACACCCGCAACATGGCGACGGGCGCATCGACCGCCGACCTGGCGATCATCCTCGTCGACGCCCGCCACGGCGTGCTGCCGCAGACGAAGCGGCACAGCTTCATCGTCTCGCTGCTCGGCATCCGGCACATCGTGGTCGCCATCAACAAGATGGACATCGTCGGCTACGACGAGGCCGTCTTCGAGCGGATCAAGGCGGATTACGCCGCGTTCGCCTCGCGGCTCGAATTGCCCGACGTCCACTTCATGCCGATCTCGGCCCTCAAGGGGGACAACGTCGTCACCCCCAGCCCGAACATGCCGTGGTACACCGGCTCGCCGCTCATGCCGCTCCTGGAGACGGTCTACATCGGCTCCGACCGCAACATGGAGGACTTCCGCTTCCCGGTGCAGGTCGTGCTGCGGCCGCACCTCGACTACCGCGGCTTCGCCGGCACGATCGCCTCCGGCATCATCCGCCGCGGGGACGAGATCGTGTCGCTGCCGTCCCGCAAGAAGAGCCGCGTCAAGTCGATCGTCACCTTCGACGGGGAACTCGCCGAGGCGTTCGCGCCGCAGTCGGTCACGCTCACGCTGGAGGACGAGATCGATTCCAGCCGCGGCGACATGCTCGTGCGGCCCGGCAACGTCCCCAAGGTCGATCGGCGGTTCGAGGCGATGATCGTGTGGATGCACGAGGAGCCGCTCGTGCCGGGCACGCAGTATCTCTTCAAGCAGACCAGCAAGGTCGTGCCGGGCGCCGTCAGCACGCTGCGCTACCGCGTCGATGTCAACACGCTGCACCGGCAGCCGGCGCCGACCCTGGCGCTCAACGAGATCGGCCGCTGCGGCGTCACGCTCTCCAGCCCCGTCGCCTTCGACGCCTACCGTCGCAACCGGGCCACGGGCGGCTTCATCATGATCGACCGGCTCACCAACGCCACGGTCGGCGCGGGCATGATCCTCGACCGCGAGGCGGACGAAGCGGCGGCCGACCACTGGGGCGAGGCCGACTCCGCCGCCCGCCTCCACGCCGCGACGAGCAGCGTCGGCGCGGAGGAGCGGGAGGCGCGGTTCGGCCAGAAGCCGGTCACCGTTCTCCTCACCGGTCTCACCGGATCGGGCAAGACGACGCTCGCCCGGGCGCTGGAGCGCCGGCTGTTCGACATGGGCCGCGGCGTGGTGGTGCTCGACGGGCAGAACATGCGGCTGGGGATCAGCAAGGATCTCGGCTTCAGCGCCGCCGACCGGAGCGAGAACCTGCGCCGCAGCGCCGAGGTGGCCCGGCTGTTCAACGACGCGGGCCTGATCTGCCTGGCCGCCTTCGTCGCCCCCGACGAGGCGGTGCGGCGGAAGGCGGCCGAGCGCGTCGGCAGCGACCGCTTCCTGGTCGTGCACCTGGCGGCACCGGTCGCCGTCTGCCGCACCCGCGACGCCGACGGCCACTACCCGCTGGCCGACGCGGGGGAACTCGTCGATTTCCCGGGCGTGACGGCGGCCTACGAGCCGCCGGCACACGCCGACCTCGTGCTGCCGACGCACGAGTGGCCGGTGGGCCGGTGCGTGGAGGCGGTCGTGACCCTCCTCGAGTCGCGGGGAGCGATCTAGCGATCGATCACGGGAGCGGCGTGGCGATGGCGGGCACCGACGACTTCGAGCAGCGCCGGCGGGCACGCGAGACGGCCAACGAGCGGGTCGTCTGCTGGATCGTGGTCGCCGCCGCGCTGCTGCTGTTGGCGACGGAGCTGACCTGGACGGTCTGCCGGGCCTACGGGCTGGTGAGCGTTCCCTGGCGGGCGATCATCCCCGTGCAGATCCGCTGGGGCACCTTCGCGGTGCTGGCGACCCACCTCGCCGTGCTCGGGCTGCTCGCCCGCCGGCCGCCCTACGATCCGCGGCGCAAGTACCTCCTCGCGGCGATGCGGGTGGCCTTGATGGGGCTGCTGACCTGGGGCGAGTGGTTCAACACCCGGCAGGACTACGGCCTGCTGGCGCCCTACGGCGGCTACATGATGGTCATCGTCCTCACGGGCCTGTCGTTCAGCCGGCGGGCGGTGCTCCTGGCCGGCGGCCTGGGGTGCGTGGTCTATCCGGTCATCTCGATGCTCGGGCCGACCTGGCCGCTGAGCGTGCGGGCCAGCGTGCTCGTCGTGCAGGGGCTGCTCGTGGCCACGTTGGTCACCGCCACCCTGGTCGACGGCATGCTGCGGCTGCACGCCGAGAGCGTGTCGAACGAGCGGCTGAGCCGGTTCTTCGCGCCCGACGTGGCGGCGCGGATCACGCGGGAGCCCGAGGTGACGGTGCGGGCCGTCGAGAGCTTCGTCACCGTGCTGTTCTCCGACATCAGCGGGTTCACGTCGCGCTCGAGCACGCTCTCGCCGCAGCAGGTCGTCGACCTGCTCAACGCCTACTTTCCGCCGATGGTCGAGATCGTGTTCCGGCACGGTGGCACGCTCGAGAAGTTCGTCGGCGACGCCCTGCTGGCGGTGTGGGGGGCGCCGTTCGGCCACGGCGACGACGCCGACCGGGCCGTCGCCGCCGCGATCGAGATGCAGCGGACGCTCGACACGCTCAACCCGCGGCTGGCCGCCGCCGGACACGCCCCCGTCCGCATCCACATCGGCATCGCCTCCGGGCCCGCCGCGGCCGGCTACATCGGCACCGAGCAGTACATCCAGTACGCCGTGATCGGCGACACGACGAACGTGGCCAGCCGCATCTGCGGCGTGGCCGCGGCGGGCGAGATCCTCGTCGCGGAATCGACCCGCGCGCTCCTCGGGGCCACCGGGGTGAGGCTCGAACCCGTGCCGCCGGTGGCGGTGAAGGGGAAGGACGCGCCCCTCGTGCTCCACCGCGTCCGCCCGTCCGCGGAGGCCGCCGCATGACCGCGACCACGTCCGCCGACGCCGCCCTGATCGGCATCCTCACCGTCTCCGACCGCGCCAGCCGCGGCGAGTATGCCGACGAGGGCGGGCCCGCCATCCGGGGCTACCTCGCCGAGGTGCTGGCGTCGCCGTGGGAAGCCCGGGAACGGGTCGTGCCGGACGACCTCGACACGATCGCCGCGGCGATCCGCGACCTGTCGGCGGCTGGCTGCTGTCTCGTGGTGACCACCGGCGGCACCGGCCCCGCTCCGCGGGACGTGACGCCCGAGGCAACCGAGCGGGTCTGCACCAAGATGCTGCCGGGATTCGGGGAGCTGATGCGGAGGGTGTCGCTCGACAAGGTGCCCACCGCGATCCTCTCGCGGCAGACGGCGGGCGTCTGCGGCACGGCCCTGGTGGTGAACCTGCCGGGCCGCCCCCGGAGCATCCGCGAATGCCTCGACGCCGTGTTCCCCGCGATCCCCTACTGCATCGACCTCATCCACACCGGCCGCCCCCACGCCCCGCGGCTGGAGACCCGTCCGGAGCGGCTCGTCGCCTTCCGTCCGGGGTCGTAGGCGGGGTCGATCCCGTTCGATCCCCGGCCTCACGCCAGCTGCCGGGCGATCTGCGGTGCGAAGTAGGTGAGGATCGCGTCGGCGCCGGCCCGCTTGATCACCAGCAGGCTCTCGACCGCCGCCCGCCCGCCGTCGATCCAGCCGTTGGCGGCGGCGGCCTGGATCATGGCGTACTCCCCGCTGACCTGGTAGGCGAACGTCGGCACGCCGAACGTCTGCTTGACGCGGTGGATGATGTCGAGCGACACGACCGCCGGCTTCACCATCACCATGTCGGCCCCCTCGGCGATGTCGAGGGCCACCTCGCGCAGCGCCTCGTCGCCGTTGGCGGGGTCCATCTGGTAGGTCTTCTTGTCGGCCGTGCCGAGCGCCTGCGCGCTGCCGACCGCGTCGCGGAACGGGCCGTAGAAGGCCGAGGCATACTTCGCCGCGTACGACAGGATGCCGACGTCCTGCCGGCCCGCGGCGTCGAGCGCCCGGCGGATCGCTCCGACACGGCCGTCCATCATGTCCGAGGGGGCGACGACCGGGCAGCCCGCCTCCGCGAGCACCACCGCCTGCCGGCAGAGGACGTCGACGGTCTCGTCGTTGGCCACGCGGCCCTCCCGCAGGAGGCCGTCGTGGCCGTGGCTGGTGTAGGGATCGAGCGCCACGTCGCAGATCACGCCGAGAGCGTCGCCCAGTTCCCGGCGGATGGCCCGCACGGCACGACAGACGAGGTTGTCGGCGTCGGTCGCGTGGGCGGCGTCGTCCGACTTGAGTCCCGGCTCGACCGAGGGAAACAGGGCGACCGCGGGGATGCCCAGCCGGCGGGCCTCGGCGGCCGCCCGCACCACCCCGTCGATGGAGAGCCGCTCGACGCCCGGCATGCTCGGCACCGGCAGGCTCGCCTCGTGGTCGTGCACGAACAGCGGCCAGATCAGGTCGGCGGGCGACAGCCGCGTCTGGGCCACCAGGTCCCGCAGCCACGCCGCCTGGCGGTTGCGGCGGAGGCGGGTCGTGGGGAAGGAGGGGGCGTTCTTCATGATGATGACGATGATGGGGATGCGTGTGTCACCGCGGCCGCCCGTCGATCACCACGGCCGCCGCGGGCGGGGCCGCGGGGAGGGCCACGGCCGCATCGGCGGCCCGGGTCGCCACCGCGCACGATTCGTCGGTCTCCCAGACCGCCACCCGGCGGGCCACCACCCCGAGGTCACCGAGCACCGCGGGGGCCACGGTCTCGAGCAGGTAGCGGGCCATGTTCTCGGCGGTCGGATTGCAGGGCATCACGAAATACTTGGTCGGCTCGACCATGCGGATGGCGGCCAGCGCGTTCGCGTCCTCCTCGAAGATCAGGAAGGCGTGGTCCCAGTGGGCGTCGAGCCAGGCCAGCATCCGCTGCTTGATGAGCGAGAAGTCCACGATCCGGCCGACGCTGTCGACCGTGGAGCCGCCCGCGGCGGCCACCACCTCGATGTCCACCCGGTAGTTGTGCCCGTGGAAGAAGGCGCACTTGCTCTCGTGGCGATGGAGCCGGTGGCCTGCACAGAACTTGAGCTGCCGGACGAGCGACAGGTGCGTGGTGGACGGTTCGTGCATGAGGGCGATCGCGCGAGGGACGGGTCCCTCGTCTTGGGACCGGGCTGGAACCTGGAACCTGGCCGGGAACCGGGATCCAGCGGCGGCCGGCCGGCTCAGGCGGGGACCGGCTCCGGGGCGAGCGACTCCACGCGGATCGGCCGGATGTCGAACTTGGGATTCTGGCCGAGGAACCGGCAGGGATTGTTGTGGAACACCTCGATCGCCTCCTGGAGCGAGTGGCCGCGGCGGCGGTATTCGAGGATGCACTCCTGGAGCGTGAACGGGTCGCTCGGGCCCCAGTCGGCCGACGAGTTGACGAGGATGCGGTCGATGCCGTACTTCTCGAGCATGTCCACCGCCCGCTTCGGCGAGCACTTCGTGATGGGGTAGAGCGTGAAGCCCACCCAGTAGCCGGCATCCAGGCAGGGCTTGATCGTCTGCTCCTCGACGTGGTCGATCCAGATGCGGGCCGGATCGACGTTCATCCCGGCGAGCACCTCGAGCACCCGCTTCGTCCCGTGGGCCTTGTCGGCCAGGTGCGGCGTGTGGATGAGCACGAGCTGGCCGTGCCGCATCGCCAGTTCGACGTGGGCCTCGAGCGACTCGCACTCGTTCCGGGTCGCCTTGTGAAGGCCCGTCTCCCCGACGCCGAGCACGGTCGGCTTGGCGAAGAACTCGGGGAACGACGCGAGCACCTCGCGGGTGAGCGTGGGGTTCTCCGCCTCCTTGGGGTTCACCGCCACCCAGCAGAAGTGGCGGATGCCGTACTGCGCCGCGCGGGTCGGCTCGAACTCGCTGATCTGCCGGAAGTAGTCGATGAACGTCTCCGGATAGAGGCGGTCGAACCCCGCCCAGAAGGCCGGCTCGGCGACCGCCACGACGCCGCTCATCGCCATGCGCTCGTAATCCTGCGCCGTGCGGGCGATGGCGTGGTAATGGGGCTGGATGATCTGCATGGGGTGGGTCCTCCGGTCATTCCCGGGCGAACAGTTCGAGCAACGCCACCGTCCGCTCCCGTTCGGCCCGCGGCGCCGCCAGGATCGCGAGGGCCTCCCGCAGCCGGGACATCCGGCCGTCCTCGTCCCGTCCGGCCGACCGGCCGTTGCCGGCGGCCTCCCGGGCGACCGCCGCGTCGTAGCGATCGAAGTGGGCGGCGATCTCGAGCAGCTGGTGACGGCTCTCGAGGAAGTAGGTTTCCGCGACCTGGGCAGCTGTGAGCATGGGCTGGAACCGGGGTGGGGCGTGCGGGGGACGGCGGGGCGATGGTCCGCCGCCCCGCGGAGTCCATGATAGCCTCGGGATGCGGGCCCGACATGCCGACCCGCGGCGAATTCTTGACTTCCCGCCCCCTCCCGGTAGCGTTGCATCGGGCCCCCTGCACCCGCAACATGCCGCCACGGAACCCGCGATGATCCTCGTCACCGGCGGTGCCGGCTTCATCGGCAGCAACTTCGTCCTCGACTGGCTGGCCGAGGGGAATGAGCCGGTCGTGAACCTCGACAAGCTCACCTACGCCGGCAACCTGCGGAACCTCGACGCGGTGGCGGGCGACCCGCGACACCTGTTCGTCCGCGGCGACATCGGCGACATGCCCCTCGTGGCCGGGCTGCTCACGTCGCACCCGATCCGGGCGATCGTGCACTTCGCCGCGGAGAGCCACGTCGATCGGTCGATTCTCGGCCCGGAGGAGTTCATCCAGACCAATACCGTCGGCACGTTCCGCCTGCTGGAGGCGGCCCGGGCCCACTGGACGGGCCTCGACGAGCCCCGGCGGCGGGCGTTCCGCTTCGTGCAGGTGTCCACCGACGAGGTCTACGGGTCGCTCGCACCCGACGCGCCGGCCTTCACCGAGGAGCACCGCTACGCGCCCAACAGCCCCTACTCGGCGAGCAAGGCGGCCGCGGACCACCTCGTCCGCAGCTACCACCACACCTACGGCCTGCCGGTGCTCACCACGCACTGCTCCAACAACTACGGCCCCTTCCACTTCCCCGAGAAGCTGATCCCGCTGTGCATCGCCAATGCGTTGGCCGGACGTCCGCTGCCGATCTACGGCGACGGCCGGCAGGTCCGCGACTGGCTGTACGTGAAAGACCACTGCAGCGCGATCCGCCGCGTCCTCGCCGCCGGCCGGCCGGGCGAGACCTACAACATCGGCGGCTGGAACGAGCAGGCCAACCTCGACGTGGTCCGCACGTTGTGCGGGATGCTCGACGAGGAGCGGCCGCGTCCCGACGGCCGTTCCTACGCCGAGCAGATCACGTTCGTGAAGGACCGGCCCGGCCACGACCGCCGCTACGCCATCGACGCCCGCAAGCTGGAGGCCGAACTCGGCTGGCGGCCGGCCGAGACCTTCGCCACGGGCATCCGCAAGACCATCCGCTGGTACCTCGACAACCAGGCGTGGGTGGCCGACGTCACCAGCGGCGGCTACCGCGAGTGGATCGACAGGCAGTACGCGTCGTGAAGATCGTCCTCCTCGGTCGCGACGGTCAGGTGGGACGCGAGCTCACGCGGACGCTCCCGCCGCTGGGCCGGCTGGTGGCCTGCGGCCGCGCCCAAGCCGACCTGGAACGGCCCGACGCGGTGCGGACACTGCTCCGCCGGGAGGCGCCGGACGTCGTCGTGAACGCCGCCGCCTATACGGCCGTGGACCGGGCCGAGTCCGAGCCCGACGCGGCCCGGCGGATCAACGCCGAGGCGGTGGGGGTGATGGCAGAAGAGGTGGCACGGCTGGGCGGGTGGCTCGTCCACTATTCCACCGACTACGTCTTCGACGGCACGGGCGACGGCGGCCGCCGCGAGACCGACCCCACGGGTCCGCTCAACACCTACGGCGCCACGAAGCTCGCCGGCGAACGGCTGGTGGCCGACAGCGGCTGCCGGCACCTGATCTTCCGCACCAGCTGGGTCTATGCCGACCACGGCGCGAACTTCCTGCGCACCATCCTCGCCCTGCTCGGCGAACGCGAGGAGCTGTCGGTCGTCGACGACCAGATCGGCGCGCCGACCGCCGCGGCGCGGATCGCCGCCGTCAGCGCCGTGGCCATCGCCCGACTGGCCGCCGCCGACCGGCCGCCGCCGGGCGGCCTCTACCACCTCGCCGCCGCCGGGGCGACGAGCTGGCACGGCTACGCGCGACTGATCGCCGCCACCGCGGCGGCCGCGGGCCGGCCGCTCCGCGTGCCTCCCGAACGCATCCACGCGGTGCCGTCGTCGTCCCGACCGCAGGCGGCGCGCCGCCCCGCCAACTCGCGGCTCGACACCACGCGGCTCCAGGCCGCGTTCGGCGTCACCATGCCCCCCTGGCAGGACGACGTCCGTGCCACGGTCCTGCGGCTCGTCGCCGCGGAACGGCCGGGCGGCTGAGCGGGGCCGGCGGGCGGCAGGACGGTTGGGTTGTATCATCGGAACGGGCTCCAGCGAGCCGTCGGCAGGCCACCCATGAACGTCACCCCCACCGCCATCCCCGACGTGCTCCTCCTCGAGCCCCGGGTGTACGCCGACGAACGCGGCTTCTTCTTCGAGAGCTTCAACGAGCGGGCCTTCACGGAGGCCGTCGGCGGCCCGACCCGGTTCGTGCAGGACAACCACAGCCACAGCGTCCGCGGCGTGCTGCGCGGCCTGCACTACCAGGCCGCGCAGCCGCAGGGCAAGCTCGTCCGCGTCGTGGCCGGCGTCGTCTTCGACGTGGCGGTCGATATCCGGGCCGACTCGCCGACCTGCGGCCGCTGGGTGGGGCTGGAACTCTCCGCCGCGAACCGGCGGCAGCTGTGGATTCCGCCCGGCCTGGCCCACGGGTTCCTCGTGCTCTCGGACACCGCGGACGTCCTGTACAAGACCACCGACTACTACGCGCCCCGGGAGGAGCGTTGCATCCTCTGGAGCGATCCGACGCTGGCGATCGGCTGGCCGCTGGCGGGGCCGCCGATCCTCTCGGCGAAGGATGCCGCGGGCCTGCCGTTCGTGGCCGTCGCCGGCGGACCGGGCCCCGGCATGTCGCCACGGGCGTGCGGCCCATGAGCGTGCGGCCCACGGGCGGAGGGTCCGCGCGCGGCGGCGAGGCCGACGCGGTGACCGTGATCGTGGTCAACCACAATGGCGGGCCGCACCTGCCGCGGTGCCTGCACTGCCTGGCCGACCAGCGGCTTCTCCCTGCGCGGATCGTCGTCGTCGATAATGCCAGCTCCGACGGCTCCGCCGACGCCGCGCGGCGGCAGGCCGCGGCGGACGACCGCCTCGCCGGTCGGGTCGTGGTCCGCGAGATGGCGGAGAACATCGGCTTCGCGGCGGCCAACAACCGTGCCGTCGCGACGTGCGACACCGAACTCGTGGCGCTGCTCAATCCCGACGCCTTTCCCGAACCCGGCTGGCTGGAGGCGCTGGTCACCGCCGCCCGGAGGCACCCCGAGGCCGCCGCCTTCGGGTCCCGGCAGTTGCTCGCCGGCAGCGACGACCTGCTCGACGGCATCGGCGACGTGTACCACGTCAGCGGGCTGTCGTGGCGGGACGGCCACGGCTGCCGGCCGACGCCGGCCGACTGCGAAGATGCCGACATCTTCTCCCCGTGTGCCGCCGCCGCCCTCTACCGCCGGGCCGCGTTCGACGAGGTGGGGGGCTTCGACGAGACCTTTTTCTGCTTCTTCGAGGATGTCGACCTGGGATTCCGGCTCCGGCTGGCGGGATACGGTTCCCGCTATGTGTCCGGGGCGATCGTCAGGCACGTCGGAGGCGGTGTCTCAGGGGGCGGTCGTAGCGATTTTGCCGTTTACCACGGTCACAGGAACCTCGTCTGGTGCTTCGTCAAGAACATGCCCCAGCCGCTGTTCGCCCCTTTGTTGATTGCCCATTTTCTCCAATCTATTCTCGTCTTGGCCGTCTCGGTGACCCGCGGGCAGTTCCGCACGATCGCGAGGGCCAAGTGGCACGCGGTCATCGGTCTCCCCAGATGCTGGCACACCCGACAGATCGTGCAGCGGCGGCGGCGGGCGACGGCGTGGTCGATCTGGCGGTCGCTGGATGCGAGCCTCGTGCGCCGGAGCTGCCGGCCGAACCGCCGGACCGGGTCCCGGTC
>Ga0214917_10004878_pt1 | contig 14633 bp, 10 predicted proteins | sample LL_1208_BB_MetaG_FD_177983 | JGI IMG/M metagenome (GOLD analysis project Ga0214917, IMG submission 177983) | Freshwater microbial communities from Lake Lanier, Atlanta, Georgia, United States - LL_1208_BB | ecosystem: Environmental > Aquatic > Freshwater > Lake | place: USA: Georgia | collected... | reverse complement strand
GCCGGAACAAACGGCAAGGGTTCGACGGCGGCGGCCTTGGATTCGATCCTGCGGGTGGCTGGATTCACTCCGGGTCTGTACACCTCTCCCCATCTGGTGGATTTTCGGGAGCGATTCCGGGTGGGGGGCGAACCGGTGGATCCACGCCGGCTGGAGCGGGAGCTAAAGCCACTCCTCCGGATCATCCGCCAAATCCCCGTTTCCCAGAGACCGACCTTTTTCGAAGCGGCCACGGCCTTGGCTTTGAAAGTTTTCCGCTCGGCGGGGGTCGACTTTGTCGTTTGGGAGACGGGCCTTGGGGGGAGATTGGATGCCACCAACGTGGTGAAACCGGAGTTGTGTCTGCTCACGTCGTTGGGGCGGGATCATGAGGAAATCCTGGGTCACGGCTACGGCAACATCGGCCGGGAAAAGGCCGGGATCCTCAAGGCCCGCGTGCCGGTTTTTTCCGCCCCGTGGCCCGCGGCGGCCCGCCAAGTTCTCGCCCAGAGGGCAAGGGCCTTGCGGTGTCCTTGGAAGGTCGTGCGGCCCTTGGCTCAGAAATCTTTTTCCTTGGCGGGAGATCATCAAAAGCAGAATGCCGCCCTGGCCGTGGCTGCTGCCCGCTACCTTTCGTTTCCGGAATTCATCATCCGTCGCGGCCTGGAACAAGCGCGCTGGCCGGCCCGCTTCATGAGCTTGCGAAAAAAGCCTCTCCTGGTTTTGGACGCTGCCCACAATGAGCAGGGGATCGAGGCGGCTTTGCGGACATGGAAATCCATCCGTGGCCGCGGGCCGGAAAGAGTCATTTTCGGATGTCTCAAGGACAAGGCGGTGGGGCCGATGCTCCGCAAAATCCGCCGGGCGGGCGGAGAACTCTGGGGCGTCGCGCTGTCCGGACCCCGGGGCTCCGATCCGCTGGTCTGGCCGATGTCGCCCGACCGGTTTTTCCATTCTGTGGCAGAGGCCATGACAGAGGAGAAAAAGAGTCCCCGCAACACCCTGGTGCTGGGTTCCTTGGTCCTGGCGGGCGAAGTGCTGCGTCAGCGTGGCGTGAAGGTGGCGTGATCCGGGCGGTGTTTTTCGACGCGGGAGGAACCTTGCTCCGCACCGCTGAACCGGTGGGCCGGACGTATGCGCGGTTGGCGGGTCATTATGGTTGGCAACCACCGGAAGAGAGGCTGGAGGAGGGGTTCCGCGCCGCTTGGAAGAAAAGAATCGGCGAAGGGGCGGGGAAAGACGGCACCTTGGGGAAAGAGGGCTGGAAAAAAATCCTGAGGGCGAGCGTGGAGACGGGAGGTCTACCCCAGGGGTTCCCTTTCGAAGATTATTTCGAGGAGGTGTATGCCCATTTTGCCCGGCCGGATGCCTGGAGGGATTTTCCCGAAACGGAAAAGGTTCTGGGTCGCCTGCAGGAGCAGGGAATCCGCCCGGGGGTCCTTTCGAACTGGGACCCGCGCCTGCGACAGGTCTTGGCGGGATTCGATTGGTCGGAAAAGCTGGAAGTGGTGCTGATCTCCGAGGAGGTCGGGGCGGAAAAACCCCACCCGGCCATTTTTCGGAAGGCCGAGCAGGCCGGGGCCTGGGCCGCCCACGAGTGTGCCCTGATCGGGGACGATCCGGTCAGTGACGGGGAGGGGGCGGTCCGGGCGGGTTGGAAGTGTGCCTTGGTGGAAAGACCGGCCCGGGGGCTTTGGGAAGCATTAGCCAGTCTTGGGATCTGAATTTTTTCCTCTTATAGCCCAGAACGGATTTTGACTTGGGGGAGGGCTCGGCGCACTTTGCTTTTTGGTGCAAGAGGTTGACTAAGCCATGGCCGTGAATTCCGAGCCTTCCTGCTTTTTGCGGACTTCCATCGGGCGGAAGTGGGTGGTGTCGTTATCCGGGCTTTTTCTGATCGGGTTTGTGGTCGTGCACATGGCGGGGAACCTGCAGATGTTTTCCCCCACCGCCGACGCCATCAACCGGTACGCCCATCTCCTGAAATCGAACGGGCTGCTGCTTTGGGCCTTCCGGCTGGCGTTGCTGACGGCGGCGGCGGCGCACATCTGGGCGGCGCTCTCCCTGGCGCGTGAGAATCGGGCGGCGAAGCCGTTGAACTATGCGGTGGCGGGCAGAAAATCCCGGCTCCATGTCACGCTGGCCAGCGTGACGATGGTGATCAGCGGGACGGTCATCCTGGCCTTTGTGGTTTTTCATCTGCTCCATTTCACCGCGCAGGTGGTGGATCGCTCCTACGCCGGCATGGAAACGATGGTGGACGGCAAGACGGTGCACGATGTTCACCGGATGGTGGTGGCGGGCTTTTCCAAGCCCCTCATCAGCGGATTTTACATTCTGGCCATGGGGCTGTTGTTCTTTCATCTGCGCCATGGGGCGGCGAGCCTCTGCCAGACTTTGGGTTTTCGGGATCGTCACTTGGCCAAGCTGATCGACGCAGGCTCCTGGATCCTGGCGGTGGTTCTGTTCCTCGGGTTCAGCTCGATCCCGGTGGCCGTCTTGTTGGGAGTCTGGAAGCCGTGAAGCTCGACGCCCGCGTTCCGACCGGTCCTTTGGCGGACAAGTGGAAGAACTTCAAATCTTCCGTCCGCCTGGTGAATCCCGCCAACAAGAGAAAATATGAGGTCATCGTGGTCGGCACCGGATTGGCCGGGGCTTCCGCGGCCGCCTCGCTGGCCGAGCTCGGCTACCGGGTGAAGGCGTTTTGCTTCCATGACAGTCCCCGGCGGGCCCACTCCATCGCCGCGCAGGGGGGGATCAACGCGGCCAAGAACTACCAGAATGACGGCGACAGCGTCCGGCGGCTTTTTTACGACACGATCAAGGGCGGGGATTTCCGCTCGCGTGAGGCGAACGTCTACCGCTTGGCCGAGGTCAGCGTGAACATCATCGACCAGTGTGTGGCGCAGGGGGTGCCGTTTGCGCGGGAGTACGGCGGCATGCTGGCCAACCGTTCCTTCGGCGGGGCGCAGGTGTCGCGGACCTTTTATGCGCGGGGTGCGACCGGCCAGCAGCTCTTGCTGGGAGCCTATTCCGCACTCAGCCGGCAGATTGGTCAGGGGCGGGTGCAGATGTTCCCCCGGCACGAGATGCTTGATTTGGTGGTGGCCGACGGGAAGGCGCAGGGGATCGTCACCCGGAACCTGGTGAACGGGGAACTCAAGGCGCATGCGGCTGACGCGGTGCTTCTCGCCACCGGCGGATATGGCAACGCGTACTACCTCTCCACCTACGCGCGTGGTTCGAACGCCACGGCGATCTGGCGGGCGCATCGGCGGGGTGCGTTGTTTGCGAATCCCTGTTTCACCCAGATCCATCCCACCTGCATCCCGGTTTCGGGGGATTACCAGTCGAAGCTCACGCTGATGTCGGAGTCGTTGCGCAACGACGGCCGTGTCTGGGTGCCGAAGCAGCAGGGCGACCGGCGACCCGCCGCGCAGATTCCCGAGGAGGAAAGGGACTATTTTCTGGAACGCCTGTATCCGAGTTACGGCAACCTGGCGCCCCGCGACATCGCCTCGCGGGCGGCGAAGCGCGTTTGTGACGAGGGCCGGGGGGTGGGGAAATCGGGTCTCGGCGTCTATTTGGATTTTTCCGAGGCGATCGGCCGGCTGGGGCAAAAGACGGTGCAGGAGCGGTACGCAAACCTGTTCGACATGTACCATGAAATCACCGGGGAAAATGCCTACGAGGCGCCCATGCGGATTTTTCCGGCGGTTCACTACACCATGGGCGGGCTCTGGGTGGATTACCACCTGATGAGCAACGTCCCCGGGCTGTTCGTGCTGGGCGAGGCGAACTTCTCCGATCACGGAGCCAACCGGCTCGGAGCCAGCGCGCTGATGCAGGGGCTGGCGGACGGCTACTTCGTCATTCCCTACACGCTCGGGGATTATCTTGCGCAGCAAAAGCCGGCGGGCCCCAAGAAGGCGGCGGAGACCGAAGCCTTCTGGGCGGCCACGGAGGATGTGCAGAACCGGACCCGGAAGCTGCTCGGGGTGGGGGGGCAAAGACCGGTCAGCGAGTTCCACCGGCAACTTGGAAAAATCCTTTGGGACCACTGCGGCATGGGCCGGACAAAAAAAGGTTTGGAGAAAGGGATCGAGCTGATCCGGGGCCTTCGCAAGGAGTTCTGGCAGGATGTGAACGTGCCCGGATCGGGCGAGGACCTGAACCAGTCCCTCGAGCGGGCGGGGCGGGTGGCGGATTTTCTGGAATTGGGAGAACTGATGTGCCGGGATGCGCTGGAGCGGGAGGAGTCGTGCGGTTGTCATTTCCGGGAGGAGCACCAGACATCGGAAGGGGAGTGTGCGCGCAAGGACGACTCATTTGCGCACGTGGCGGCGTGGGAATTTCAGGGAGAAGGTAAGCCGGAGATCCGGCACGCCGAGGCATTGCCGTACGAGGAGGTTCATCTGGCCACAAGGAGCTACAAATGAAGCTCCATCTGAAAATCTGGCGGCAACCGGGGAAGGATCATCCCGGCCGTTTTGAGACTTACGAGTTGGACGGGCTGAATCCCGACATGTCGTTTTTGGAGATGTTGGACGTGCTCAACGACCGTCTGACGCGGGAGGGGAAGGAACCGGTGGCCTTCGAGCACGACTGCCGGGAAGGGATTTGCGGTTCGTGTGCGATGGCGATCAACGGGGAACCGCATGGCCCCAACGAGGGAGCCACGAGTTGCCAAGTGTATCTGCGGTCCTTCCGGAATGGTGAGACCCTGACGATCGAGCCGTGGCGGGCCCAGGCGTTTCCGGTGCTGAAGGACCTGGTAACCGACCGGTCGGCCTTTGACCGTATCATCCAGGCAGGCGGATTTGTATCGGTGAACACGGGACAGGCGCCCGATGCGAACGCCATGCCGATCGGCAAGGAGACAGCGGAGCAGGCTTTTGATGCGGCGCACTGCATCGGTTGCGGAGCCTGCGTGGCGGCGTGCCGGAACGGATCGGCGATGTTGTTTGTGGCGGCCAAGGTCTCGCATCTGGGGCTGCTGCCGCAAGGGCAACCGGAACGGAAACAGCGGGTGTTGCGGATGGTGGAGGCGATGGATGCGGCCGGTTTTGGCAATTGCTCCAACCAGTACGCCTGTGAGGCGGTCTGTCCGAAGGAGATTTCAGCCGATTGGATCGCCCGGATGAATCGGGATTACGCGCTTTCCGTAGCCCAAAAGCTATAGTTTTCCGGTCGGCCGAGCCGTGGGCTCGGCCCATGGGTTAGCCTTAATCCTTAAGTCGTTGTTTATTAGGCATATAAAGGCGTAAAGATTTCCAGCAAAATCGCTGTAATGTGCTAATCTACATTTAGATGCATTCTATCCGGAGTTTCCTCCTCCGTATGGGAAAAATGTTTTTTGTGCCGAAGCACAAAAAACGCGTGCCCGTATTTATCTTGTGTGCGCTCTTCTGGGGCGACCATCTGGCACTGGCCAGGTTGGGAATTCAGTATCAGATGCAGTTGGGTAACCCCACAGGGGCCACCTCGGATTCATCGAATCACACCAACTATTTGATCCAGCGTGTCCAGTATGCAATGGACTACAACGACACAACACACCAAGCCAACTGGGTAAGTTGGAGTTATATCAGCAGCGACAGTGGAAGCACCTCCCGTCAGGACAGTTTTACCGCAGACACCAGTCTACCCTCCGGATTTTACAAGGTTGGGAGCGCCACTTTTGACAACCCCTACCAGCGGGGGCACATGTGTCCCTCAGCCGATCGAACCGCCTCGGTGACCGACAATGATGCCACTTTCCTAATGAGTAACATGATTCCGCAGTATGGGGCCAATAACACGGGAGTCTGGGCCACTTTTGAGGGATTTGCCCGCACCCTGGCCTCGGGTGGATCTGAAGTCTTAAACATCTGTGGGCCATCGGATTTTTCCGGCGATACTTTGACGGTGAACCCAATGAAAATTCCGGGTTCTGTTTGGAAAATTTTGGTGGTGGCCTCGGCCGGCACGAATCCGATCGCTACCCGGGTATTCACCAACTCCACCGTCATTGCCATCAAGACACCCAATAACAGTTCGGTAGTCAACAATTGGAATCTGTATGTGACATCGATTTCGCAACTCGAGGCGGATACCGGTTTTACTTTCCTTACGGATCTCCCCCGTGGGGTGGCTACTTACCTAAAGCAGATCGTTCATGGTCAAACGGTCCCGGCTTTGCCCTACATCAACTCTTTTTCCCCATCCTCTGGCTCTCCCGGAACCACGGTAACCCTTTCCGGGGTCAACTTTGGTTCTAGCGCCCCGGTGGTCAAATTTAATGGCATTTCCGCGGTGGCCAGCGTCTCCGGAGGTGGAACCCAGATTAGTGCCACGGTCCCCGCAGGAGCGTCTGCGGGGGCGATCACAGTGCAAACCACGGTGGGTCTGGCGGCCTCCACCGCAGATTTTACCGTGACCAGTTTGCCGCCCACCATTCTTCTTTCCACGAACAGCCTCTCCGGATTTAGTTCCACCAATGGAACCCCGTCCCAGTCGCAAAACTACTCGGTCTCGGCCGTCTCCCTGACCAACAATCTTACGCTGACTGCATCCTCCGGATACGAAATCAGCCTGACCAATGGGGCCTCATTCACCAACAACCTGACTTTGGTTCCGTCCTCCGGTTCGGTTTCATCCACGGCAGTTTATGTACGAATTGCCGGTTCGGCTGCGCCCTCTTCCAACCTTGGTGGCTCCATCCAGCATGCCAGTTCCGGGGCCACCAACCAGGTTCTATCCTTATCGGGAACAGTAACCTCCCCTCCGGCTAGCCTGAATCTTTCAACGACCAATTTGGGCGGATTCACAGCCTTCGCCGGAAACCCGTCCACCAATCAAAGTTACACCGTCTCCGGATCCAACCTGACAAATAATCTCACCTTAAGTGTGTCCGGGGGATTTGAAATCAGCCTGACCAATGGATCTGGGTACGGCACCAATCTTACCTTGGTCCCTGTGGCTGGAATTCTGGCTACCAACCAGATTTATGCCCGCATCTCCGCCACCAACACGGTGGGTGGTCTCAACGGCTCTGTTGTGCACAACGGTGGAGGAATCACCAATCAGAGTGTAGGCTTAATCGGGACCGTTTCCCTTCCGCCGCCAGCCTTGACCTTAAGCACCAACAGCCTGTCCGGATGGTCAACGACAGCGGGTGTCCCCTCAGCAGCTCTCACTTACACGGTTTCCGCATCCAATCTCAGTTCCAGCCTTGGTCTGGCGATGCCGGGGGGTTATGAGGGCAGCCTGAGCGGATCGGGAACCTATTCCTCCTCCCTCAGTCTCTCGCCTTCGAACGGGTTGATTGCAGCCACCACTATTTACCTTCGATTGGCCGGCAGCAATACCGCCGGTTCGTACTCAGGATCGGTCGTTCATACCAGCACGGGGCTAACACCCGTCAACTTGGCGGTGTCTGGCACGGTGACCAATCCGCCGCCGGTTCTCTCCCTCTCCGCCAGCAGCTTAACTGGTTTCTCCGCATACTCCGGATCCGCTTCAACCAGTCAGAACTATGTTTTATCCGGGTCCAATCTGACGAGTGCCGTCGGACTGACCGCCAGCGCCGGTTTTGAGATTAGCCTGACCAATGGGGCGGGATATGGCCCGTCCTTGAATTTGAGTCCGGTGGGCGGAACTCTTTCGACTAACACCGTTTATGTCCGAATGGCCTCGACCAATGGACCGGGCGGATTAACGGGTTCGGTTTTGCACAGCGGGGGAGGAGTCAGCAACCAAAGCATCTCTCTGGCCGGGGTGGTTCTTTCCACCAACGGCACCAGCGGAGTTATCCTGGCCAGATGGACGTTTGAATCGGCAACGCTGTCCGGATCTTCCACGAATTCAGCGATGCTCAAGCCGGAGGAAGGTCTTCAAACCAACACGGCCCAGGCTTTTTCCTGGCACCTCGGCAATTCCACGTACTCCACTCCCGCAGGAAACGGATCTACCAAGTCCTTCAGTTGCAATACCTGGAATACGAACGACTATTTTCAGTTTAACCTGAATTCCACGGGATATCAGGGCCTGAAACTGAAATTTGATCAGACGGCCAGCGGAACCGGGCCCCTTCGGTTCAAATTGTCCTACAGCATTGACGGGGTGAATTTTGTGGACGTCCAAAACTATGACATTCCCAAAACCAACAATGTCCCGGTTGGCTGGAATTCAACCAACCTCAATTCCAACAGCACTCTCAGTTTTGACTTAAGCTCGTTGAGGGTTTTGGCGAATAAAACCAATCTGTCGCTTCGTCTTGTGCAAAGGGACACTGTCTCCATGACCAACGGCATTGTTCAATCCGGTGGAACATGTCGGGTGGATAATGTGGAGGTTTCCGGTTTTGCTTTGGACACGAATTCCCCGGTTCTGACCCTGTCGAATGGCTCGTCGCTTACTCGCGTGGTTGGGGGCACATGGAACGATCCAGGTGTTTCAGCTATGGACCCTGAAGACGGTCTGGTCAGTGTGGCCACAAGCGGAACGGTAAATCCTGCTGTCCTTGGCACGTACGTGCTAACTTACTCGGCAACGGATGCTTCCGGCAACACCGGCACGGCAACTCGGACGATTAACGTGGTGCTCAACAGTTCCAACTCGCCTTCGGCCGATACGGACGGGAATGGCCTGCCGGATCTCGTGGAGTATGCCTTGGGTGGAGGCGTGACTGGTAATGCACCGAGCATCCTGCCAAATCCCGTGATGACCTTGTCCAACCTGCGGATCACCTTCCTGGCTCGGACGAATGACAGCAATCTGGTCATCCGCCCTGTGGTCAGCTCCAACCTGGGCGACACCAACAACTGGAACACCAATGGGGTGGTGAAAACAGCGGGGGTCGCCACCAACAACGGGTTTGAACTGCAAACATGGGAAACTTCGGTGAGCGGGGCGGTGCGGAAGTTCCTTAAGATTGATATTTCCCGTTGAAAATCCGGTTTAGACGCCTCTCTTTGGACATAGATTTTTAATTTCGCAGTGTTGGCAGTCAGGTTTGCGGGCGGAGCAGCGGCGGCGTCCGTGCCAGATCAAAAGATGGGAAAATAAAGTCCATTCCTCCTTCGGCACAATTTTCATCAAAGACTGCTCCACCTTGACGGGGTCCTGTTGGCGCGTGAGGCCCATCCGGCGGGAAAGTCTGCCCACATGGGTGTCGACCACGACTCCCTCCGCCAGATTGAAAGCGTTGCCGAGGACGACATTGGCGGTTTTTCGGCCGACGCCCGGGAGGCTGTGGAGATGTTCCATCGTCTTCGGAACCTCACCCCCGTGGTCTTTGACCAAGGCGGTCGCGCAGCCACGGATCGACTTGGCTTTGGAGCGGAAAAATCCGGTTGTGCGGATTAGGGCTTCCAGCTCCGCGATAGGGATCTCGGCAAAGTCCCTCGCGGTGCGGCATCGGGCAAAGAGAGCCGGGGTGACTTTGTTGACCCGCTCATCGGTGCATTGGGCAGAGAGAATGGTGGCGATGAGGAGCTGAAGGGGGGTGGAGTGCTTTAGCTCACAATGGGCATCGGGGTAGGTTTGCTTGAGTCTGGAAATGATCCGGCGCGCCCTTGCAGGCAGAGAGATTTGGGCCCGGTGGCGCACAGGTTAAGACTTTCGTTTCCGTTTATGGATACGCGACGAAATCTTGCGGCGGGGAGAGAAAGCTTAGGAAGCTGGGGCGGAGGCCGGGGGCAGGGAGTTAAGGAGCTCGCGGGCTTCCGCGGCGGAGGAGGAGTTGCCGTATTTTTCGAGGAGGGTGCCGACCATCTTGCGGGCCTCGCCATTCTTCTGCTGACTGCGGCGAATCTTGGCCCCCTTCAAGAGTCCCTCGGCGGAAAACTCCGGCAGACTGTCGTAGTAAAGGTCCACTTTTTGGTAGTAGCTGACAGCCAAATCCAGGGGATCAAGCGGGGGCTTGCCGGCGCCCGGCTCGATCTGTTTCGTGGCGATTTTTTTGGCGGCCACGTCTTCCAGTCCCTTCCCGAAGGCCAGCATGGCGCGGGCCTTAATTTCGTTGAGGATTTTGCTGTATTTGGGATCCGTCTCCCGGGGGCTGCTTTCAATGACCTCGGTCCAAAGATCGAAAGCGCCGGGGTTTTCCTTGGAGCCGTCGTACTTGCCGGCGGCCGCCAAGGCCTGACCCCGGAGATAGTTTGCCTCCTGGAGTTTTTCCGACCACGGATAGTCCTTGGCCAGCTTGGCGAATTGCTTTTCCGCCTCCTCCTTGCGACCGGCCTTGAAGTCGATCAAGCCCAAGCCAAACAATGCAGAGGCCTGAGCGCGCAACCTGGAATCCTTGGGGCCGGTGGCGGGGAACTCCTTCTGAATCCTTTCGAAAATGGGCCTGGCTTCCTCGTTTTTGTCGGCATTCAGCAGGGCCCGGGCGTAACGTTCCATGTCCCGCCAATCGAGGGCGACCTTGGTTTCCACCGACTTTTTATAGGCGTCCTCGTAGAGGCGGAGGGCCAGGGAGACCTGGTTGGCCTCAAAGGGTACGCTGGCCTGGGCAAAGAGAATCTGGGCGACAAGCCCGGGGTTGGCGCTGGCCTTGGCGGCCAGGTCGCGGAACGGTTTGAGACAGTCTTCCACGGGCGCCTCCCCGGATTGGAAGCGAAAGAGGGCGAGGTTGACCAACTTGGCCAGCGTGGCCGCCGCCTTGGCCTGGCTCAGCCCGAGGACGGCCTGGCAATAATTGTCGTTGGCTTGATCGAGAAACTCCTTCCACTTTTTCTTTTGATCCTCCGGAAGGCCGGAAAAATTGCCGAGGCTTTTGGCGCGGGTGAGATCCAGATCCGCGGAACGTTCGAGGGCTGAATAGGCGAGGTCGGAAACTTGGGCGGGAGGCGGGGAGGTGGTGGTGTCAGGGTAGAGTGCCTGGAAAAGCTCGAAGGCCTTGCGGTAGGCGGCAATGGCCTGGGCCTCGTCCTTGGCCTCCGTAAAAGACGCGCCCCGGGCGAGATAGACGCCAATGTTTTTGGGTTCCTTCGGGAAGTTTTTCAGTTGTTCCTCCTGGGCCGCGAGCATCAGGTCGGGCTTTTTATCCCGGAGGTAGGTGCGCCAAATCCGCTCCGAGGCTTCCACGGCCACGGGGGAGTCCTTCTTCTTGGACACCACCTCTTTCCAGGCCGCCACCGCCTCCTCGGTTTTTTTGGCCTCGACCAAGGCGTCCCCCCGGGCCAGCAAGGCTGGGCCCAGGTTGGCGGAATCCGGGTAGGTGGAGGCGAACTTGGCAAAGGCTTCCGCCGCTTCGACCGGTTGCTGGGCGGTGCGGAGCGCGTAGCCGAGGCGGAGTTCCGCGTCTTCCTTGATCGAGCCGGTTTTGGCGGAGACGATCAGCTCCTTCAGCTTGGCCACGCCTTCCGGAACTTTTTTTTCGTTGATCAGCGCACTGGCATAAAGAAGCTGGGTGCTTTCGTAGCTTTCGTCCGGGATCTTGCGCTTCCCGGCCTTTACCTCGCCGAGAAACTTGTCGTAGTACTTCAGCGCCTCCGCCCCTTTGCCGGCCTTTTGGTAGGCATTGGCGATGAATCGTGGAATTTCATCGGCAAATCGTTCGCCGGCCGCCTTTGCCTGGGCGGACTCCAGACGCTGGATGGCCTCTTCCGTTTTTCCGTCCTCCAACAGGGCGCGACCGACGAGATAGTCGACCAGCCCGGCAATCCCCTTTTGATCGGGGTATTTCTGGCGGTACTCCTCGAGCCGTTTGTCCGCCTCGCCGGTGCGGCCCTGCAGGGCGTAGGTGAGAATGACCTGTTGCTCCGCCGGTCCGGCCAGGTCCTTGCCGCCAAAACGGGCGACATGGCGGAACACGAGCCGGGCCTCATCATACCGGCGGGTTTGCAGGAAGGCGTTGCCCAGTTGAAGGAGAGCTTGGGCGGCAAAGTCGGGCCGGGAGCGGACCTCCTCGATCTTTTTCTGTTCCCGTTGGATTTTCTTCAGCTTGTCCGGGGCAGGGGTGGTTTCGCGGGCGACCTCGGCCCGCAGCGGAGCGAGGTTTGCCTCCAGCTTGGCGATCAGCTCGTCCTTGCCCGGCACGCTGCGGAGCCGGGCGATGGCCTCATCAAAACGGCGGGCGGCCATGTCGAGCCCGGCCAGTTGGAGGGTGGCTTCGGCGGCGAGGGCGGGGCTGCCGGCGGAAGCCAACTTGGAGTAAATCTGGCCGGCCCGGGCGAGAGCGGACTCCGCCTCGGTTTTTTTGAAGTCGGCCAGGAGTTCGTCCGCCCGGCGCGCCTCGGCGAAGGCCTGCATGTAGTCGATGTCGTCGGTAAAAGCCTTGTCTTTGTCCGCCTTGCGGGCCTCATCCAAATCTTGGCTGGATTCGGAATATTTTCCCAGCAGCAGGTTGATCCGGGACTGGAGCAGGAAGGCTTCCGCACGGGAGGCGGATTCCGGGTAGCCGTTGAGGAATGCGCTGATTTTTTGGATCGCTTCCTCCAGTCCCTTCTTCCTTTCAGGCGATTTTTCGGGGGCGGTATCGGCCTGGCTGGCGGCGCTTTGGGCGATGAAGTAAGCCGCCTCCTCTTTGACGTCTTTCTCCGTGGCGGTGGAGGCGACCTTGCCATAGGCGGCGATGGCTTCCGTCCACCGGGAGAGGTTGTAGAGGGAGCGCGCCTGGAGGAGATAAGCGCTCGGAAGATTAGGCGACTGTGGATTGGCCTTGATGAAATCCCCGGCCAGCTTGGAGCACTCCTCGTATTTTCCCCCGTTGTAGGCTTCGAGGATTTTTTTGGCTGCTTCGCCGGCGTCCTGGGCGGATAGGGGAAGAGTCCCAGCCAACTGGGAAAAAACCCAGAGGGCGAAAACAAAAGTCCGGCCGGCCTTCATCCAGACCCAGATCCTACGGTCGCCCCGGCCATTTGGGCGAGCCGAACCGACCCGAAAACCGCCCTTTTTTCCCTTGATTCCCGCTGGGTTTTGGCCGAATCATTTCCTCTTGATGATTTTGAGCCAAATCGCCCCCGAGGCCATGGTAGCCTGACCGATCCGGTCGTCCTGATGCTTCTCTCCCTTTTCCTTTGAACGCGCCCCGCTTTGTTCGGGCGCATCACCGTTCCTGATGCAGGAATACCGAGCCAACCACCGCATCCGCGTGCGCGAGGTCTTTCTCGTGGCCGCTGATGGCAAGAAGCTGGGGGTCGTGGGGATCAACGAGGCGATGGCGGCGGCCCGTCAGGCGGGATTGGATCTGGTGGAGGTCAGCAGCAACAGCAACCCGCCGGTCTGCAAAATCCTCGATTTCGGCAAGTTCCGTTACGAATTGGCCAAGAGGGATCGGGAGGCGAAGCGCCACAACCTGGCGGCCAAGGTGAAGGAAATGAAGTTCCACGTGAACATCGATCCCCACGACTACGCCACCAAGATGCGGCACGCGGAAGAGTTCCTTTGGAAGGGGATGAAGGTGAAGGTGGTCATGGCCTTTCGGGGTCGGGAAATGCAGCACCAAAACCTCGGGCAGGACCTGGTGAAGACCATCCGCAACGATTTGAAGCTCGTGGGGATGGCGGATGCCGACCCGAAATTGATTGGCAAAAACATCACAATGATGTTAACTCCTCTCCCCGTCAAAAAGCGGGTCCGGCGCTGGACCACCGAGGAAGCCGAGGGGGCTTACGAGGAAGAGGAAGGCGAAAACGGTGCTCCTGAGCAGGCTCAGGCCACCCCCGAGACAACCTCCAGTCCCAGCCCCTCGTAACAGGAGAGCCGACATGCCCCGTCCGATCGCACGCCGCAAGACGAAGAAGTCTGCCGCCAAGCGTTTTAAGGTCTCCGCCGGCGGTAAGGTCATGTTTTTCAGCCCCGGCCGCCGGCATCTCGCTTCCAGCAAGAACCGGAAACGGATGCGTCGTTTGGGCAAAGTGTCGGTCCTGGCCGAGACCGACGTGGCTCGGATCACCGAAAACCTTCCTTTCCGCTAAAAGGTAATTTCCATGCCCCGCGCCACCAACGCCCCTGCCTCCCGAGAACGCCGTAAACGGATGGTGACCGCCGCCGCCGGCTATCGCGGCCGGCGCAGCAAGTTGTTCCGCTACGCCAAGGACGCGCGGATGAAGGCGATGTACTGGTCCTACCGGGACCGCAAGGCCAGGAAGCGCAATTTCCGCAACCTCTGGATCGGCCGGCTGAGCGCCGCCCTGCGCTCCCAGGGCCTCACCTACAGCGCCTTCGCCGGATCCCTCCGCAAGGCCGGCGTGCAGTTGGACCGCAAGGTCCTGGCCGATCTGGCCGCCAACGAACCCTCGGCGTTCTCCGCCGTGGTGCAGGCCGTCCGCGGTTGATCCGCGGGGACCGGCCGTGTCCCAATCCTCTCTCCCCGACGCCGCGGGGATCCGTGACCGGGCCCTGGCCGAACTTTCCGCCGCCGGCGATGCCGCCATCAAGCAAACGTGGCGCACCCGTTACCTCGGCCGACAAGGGGAGGTGCAGAAGCTGCTCGACGGATTGAAGTCCGTGGCCGCGGCAGACCGGCCTGCCTACGGGAAAGCGGTCAACGAATTACGCCAGGCATTGGAGCAGGCTTGGGAAGAGAAAGGGGGCGAGGGAGTGGCGGCCGCCTCCGCCGCCCCGGGTGAATTTGATCCCACGCTGCCGGGTCGGCCGTACCCTTCCGGGGCGGTCCATGTCCTGACGCAGACGCTGGATCGGATCGTGGATATTTTTCACCGGTT
>Ga0214917_10004877_pt1 | contig 14634 bp, 13 predicted proteins | sample LL_1208_BB_MetaG_FD_177983 | JGI IMG/M metagenome (GOLD analysis project Ga0214917, IMG submission 177983) | Freshwater microbial communities from Lake Lanier, Atlanta, Georgia, United States - LL_1208_BB | ecosystem: Environmental > Aquatic > Freshwater > Lake | place: USA: Georgia | collected... | reverse complement strand
ATGGCCACGTTGCCGCCCGACAAGCGTTCGGCCATGATGCCCGAGCCGATGACGATGGTGAGCAGCAAAGCCGTACCGAGCAGCTCGGCCAGCAGTTTGCGAGCAAGGGAGACGCTGAAAAAGGGCATCAGCTGCGGGAAATAGCGGTCAAAGCAGCTTGCAGCTCGGGCTTGCCCATACTGCCCAAAGGCAACTGCAGCAGCTGCAGCAGCCGGTAGGCAATGGCTTGGCGGGTCAATTCAAAGGCGCGTTGCTTGTCTTCGTCACTTCCTTGGGTAAGTGAGGGGTCTGGGTAGCCCCAATGAACCTTGACGGGTTGGCCATTACCGCCAAAAAACACGGGGCAGGCCTCGGCGGCGGCGTTGTCGCACACGGTGATCACGATGCTTAATGGCGGCGCGTCTGAAGTGGTGAACACATCCCAGTTTTTGCTGCTGTAGCCCGTGGTGTCCACACCGGCTTTGTGAAGCGCTTCAAGTGCAAACGGGTTGAGGCGACCGCTAGGGGCGCTGCCAGCGCTGAAGGCTTTAACCTCTTTACCCAGTTGGCGCGCCAAATGGTTGAGCATACCCTCTGCCAAAACGCTGCGTGCGGAGTTGTGGGTGCAAAGAATCAGGATGTTGGTGGTCATAGACCGGGTCATTAGGTCGCTGGCGCTGCTGGCATTGTGGTTTGCCCCAGCATCCGCTCCACATACCGGGCAATGAGGTCAATTTCAAGGTTGACCTTGGCCCCAGCAGTCAGAGCGTGGAGAGCCGTGTTTTGGTAAGTGTGCGGAATCAGGTTGATGCTGAGTTCGCAACCTTCAGGCACGTCGCGCACCAGGTTTACTGTCAGGCTCACGCCATTGACGGTGATGGAGCCTTTGTAGGCAATAAACCTCGCCAAGGCTGGCGGTGCCAGCACCAAAAGCTCCCAAGATTCGCCGCGTTGCTCCAAACTGAGCACTTGGCCCAGGCCATCCACGTGGCCGGACACAATGTGGCCACCAAGGCGGTCGTGGGCACGTAAGGCTTTTTCGAGGTTGAGGGGCGCACCTACAGACCAACCCGAGGTTTTGTCCAGGGATTCGGCGGACATCTCAATGGTGAATTCCCCATTGGCCACGCTAAAGCTGGTCACAGTCATACAGGCGCCGTTCAGGGCAATGCTGTCGCCTAGGGTGACATCAGTCAAATATTCGGTGGGGCAAGTGATAGTGATACGAATGCCGTGTTGAGATGAGCTGCCCAATTGTTGGATCTCGGCGATGCGACCCACGGCAGTGATGATTCCAGTAAACATGCCACTATTTTGGCAGGTCAGAGCGCCTTGTCTCCTATTTTTGCAATCTTTGCCATCAAGCGCACATCGGGGCCAATGCGCTGCACTTCAGTAAATTCCATGTTTGTAGCCTGCAAAAGCTCGGTAAAGGGGCCCAACTGCAGCATGCCTTGGCCTTGCCCCAGCAGTTTGGGTGCCATGTACACCAAAAGTTCGTCCACCAACAGCTCGCGTATCAAAGAACCATTGAGCTTGTGTCCTGCTTCAACGTGCAGTTCGTTCACTTCGCGGCGCGCCAGATCTTGAATCATGGCTTGCAGATCGACTTTGGCTGAAGATGTATTCACTTGCGGACAATGCGCCAGCTTGACCCCCAAGGCTTCAAGTGTGGCCTGTTTGGCTTCAAAGGGCGCTGCTTGCTGCAGTGCTGCGGGTACCGCGTGGTAAACCCAAACTTCACGGCCTGAACTTTGAATGTTGTCAAGCAGTTTTGCGTTTAGGGGCAGCTCTAAGCGGCTGTCCACCACAACCACATGAGGCTGGCGCAGGGTGGGTGCCTCGCGCACGTCCAGCCTGGGGTTGTCTTGCAACACGGTGCCTATGCCTGTGAGCACGGCGCAAGCGCGGGCACGCCACGCATGGCCGTCAGCCCGCGCCGCCTCAGAAGTGATCCACTGGCTCTGCCCGTTTTCAAGGGCGGTTTGACCGTCCAGACTTGCCGCAATTTTCATGCGCACCCAGGGGGTGCCACGCTCCATACGGCTGAAAAACCCCACATTGAGCTCGCGGGCTTCGTCGTGCAGGGCTTTAAACGGCTCGTGGGTTAGGTCCAGTAACTGCGCCTGAACCCCCGCTGCTTGAAGTTTGGCCAAACCTTGCCCTGATACCAAGGGGTTGGGGTCTGGCGCCAAGGCCAGAACTTGAGACACGCCCGCAGCCAACAGAGCATCGCAACAGGGGCCTGTGCGTCCCACATGCGAGCAGGGCTCCAGGGTGACATAGGCTGTTGCCCCTTTGGTAGTGTGGCCAGCGTTGCGGGCTGCGTTGATGGCCATGATTTCTGCATGGGGTCCACCCACTTGTTGGGTGTGGCCCTGCCCTATGCACTCTCCTTGCGGGTTGACCAACACGCAACCCACCGCCGGGTTGGGCGGGCACAGCAAGCGAGCTCGATGCGCCTGTTGGAGTGCTTGACCCATCCAGGCTTGTGTGGCTGCAAAAGGAGACGACATCAGCCCAGTTTAATGCCCGAGCAGGCAGTGAGATTTAGCGCCAACAAGTGTCGCGCACAGTGGTGCTGGCGGCTACCCCGGCCACCACATTGCCCCTGAGGCCGGTTTCGGTGAGGGTGAATGAGCCGCATTGATCATTGGACATGGACGAGTTGGACACGGGCGTCATGACCAGTTTGAATGTGCTGGACGTGACCACGCTGCTGGCAGTGTCCAACTGGTACACCGCTGTGCTGTCTGTGGGCGATTGCTTAAGATTGGCAGGCATTTGACTGGCCCAGGTGTTGCCCGCTCGGTCTTGGTTGAAACGGTCGTTGGCAGAGTAAAAGCGCTGCATGAATTGTGCTGCCGACACCAGTTGGGTTCGAGCATCGGCCCGGCGCGAGCGCGCCACATGCTCCTGGTAAGACGGTATGGCAATGGCCGCCAGTATGCCAATGATGGCCACAGTGATCATGAGTTCGATCAGGGTGAAACCGCGAGAGAAATGAAGGTTCATATGAGGTCTTTATGGAAAAACAATAAGTTTGGAGTGAATACATGGCGAGCTTCGAGTCACCTCAGCGCAAGTAGAGCTGGCGCCACTCCCGAGAGGCAATGGAAGCGGTGGAGCAGCCTGCCAAAGCGCAGTTGATGTTCAAGGAGTTGGATGCCGAGCTGCTGGCCGAAATGAGGATGAAGCTTTGCGTGGTGCTGGGCCCAGAAGGGCTTGTGGATGCTGAAGTGGAGCCGGCGCCTGACCCTGAGCCCGGTTTTCCGGGGGTTGGCAACACCATCAGTGCGGTGCTGATGCCTTTCGCGCCAATTTCGCTCACCATCTTGGCTGAAGTGTTGGCCCCTGAAGTGGTGGTTCCGCCCGAATTGGTGCCAAAAATAGAGGCCCAGTTTTTCTTGTCAATGTCGGGCGCTTTACTGGGATTGGCGCCGTAAAGGCCATCAATCCAAATTTCCCATTGGGTGCCGCTTCCGGTTTGAATGCAGGGGTCTTGGGACACATTGGCAGGCGACAAGGTGGCCGCGTACAAAACCCGCGAGTTGCGAAACCCCAATTTGCGCAGCGGAAAGACCACGCGCTCACCGGCGTTGGGCAAATCTAGGGTCCAACCCAACTTGTTGCTCCAGTCGATCACCTTCAGTTCGCCGCCTGTGGCAGGGGTGAGGTCCCCATTCACAAACACCCGGGCATCAAGCTTGTTAGCGGCTATGGGGTACGCCCCTGCTTGCGAGGCCAAAGAGGTGCCGAATGCAGTTTTGTCCCACAAACCTAAAAGTGACTGGCTGTTGTAAGGCATGGCCAGGTCTTTGAGTTCATAAAACTTACCTGTGCCCACCACCACCATGCGCCCACTGATGGGGTGGTTGACGACCTCTGGAGCCGCCGTGATGGGCTTTAAGGTCCCGGTGTTGAACAGCAGTTCGGGTGCGGGCCATTTGCTGGGGTCTTTGTTGCTTAGGTCAAAGCGCCACACATTGCCCCTCAGGTCGCCGGCATAGGCACCCAGCACCCGTTGCGCACCGGAGTCCAGTACCAGTTTCACACCCCCCAATCCGTTTTTATAAGTGGTGGTAACCCCGTTACTGATAACGGACCATGGTCCACCGGTGGCACTGGGGGTTTGCAATTCCCGAATCAACTCACCAGTAGCCAAATTGATGACGAACAAACTGGCGATGCCGCTGGTGCTTTCATAACCATTTCCCACAAAACCGGCCCAAAGGCTCGGGTTGGCTGATGGGTCCACACCGTTGGTGGGGCCCGCTTGAATCTCGGACAAGACATAGCCCAAATTGGCAAAACCGCTCATGTTGGGGCTGATTTCCCACAACACCGTGCCCGTACCTAAATTAGAGGTGCCGCCCCGCAAAGGTTCCGTGACGTTCAGGGCATAAAGGCTTTTGGCCCCGGCACCGGTGCTGCCCAGCAACAACTGCTTCCAGCTGCCTGAAAAAAAAGCGTCGGTTTCGGTTTGGGGGCCGTCTACGAAATACTGGTGGGTGTAGTAGCGGTCGGCCAGTGCCGACATTTTGGGCAGCACACTTCGAGGTACAAAGCCAAAAATCTCTTGTCCGCCTGCGACACCTGGGCTGCCATCGCGAAAGGCATGCAATATGCCGTCGTTCCCGCCTACCCACAACACGCCCTCGCTTCGAGCAGCCAAAGTGCTGCGGTAAGCCGTGTAGGCGGCACCGGTCCCAGGCAGGGGATTGCTGGAGTTGAGCACTTCCATGGCCACCGGACTGAAGCCGCTTTTCGCGTCGCTGGCTTCTCGAAACGGGGCCCCCTTGATCATGATGGGCGTGGAGTTGACCATGTCTCCCAAGACTGTCAAGCGTTCTCTGAAACCGCCGGCGTCGCCTTCTTTGCTTTGGTCGCCTCGCAAGAAATTGATCATGTCGGCGTTGCGGGCAACTGCAGGCAGGTCGTTGAGCATACCCGCAGAGCTCATGGCGCTCAGGGTAAAACTCACACTGCGCGCGCTGCTGGAATTCGGCGCTGCTCCAGTGCCCACGACCAAGTTGCGGCTGCCATGGGCGGGAATGTTGCTGATGAGCTTGCCCGCAGCATCTTTGGCCACCACCTGCCAAGCGATGCTGCCTTGGTTGCCTGCGTCATCCAACTCATAGGCCGTGATGTTGCCGGTCCAGCTGCCGGTGGTGTATTGGGGCGTGTATTTGCGCGTATCAACATTGAGCGAGGCGGTGGATACGGCCACACCGGACTGGGTATTGGTAATTTGCCGAATGCTGGCCATCATGGCATCAATGCTGTCGTTGAGCGACTGCGAGTCGGTCGCTGTCAGTATGCTGCCCCGTCCGTTCAGTGTGGCGTGCCACATGTCGTCTATGGCCGTGGGGTCATCTGTGTCGGGAATTGGCCAAGAAAGTGTCCCCGCTTTGAGTTTGCTCAAGTTGGCGGCATTGGGCTCCAAAGTGCCCCAAATACCCAAGCCAATGGCGTAAAACGACATGTTTTGCCAAAACGATTCATTGGTGGGGCTGGCGGGTACGTTGTTGGCCAAGTCGGGTCGCAGGTCGGTGGCCCAATACTTCAACGCCACGTCGGCCAGGGTGTTGGCGTAGTTGTCGGCGTAGGGTTTGGCGGGTTTGTACTGGTAGGTCGAACCAGAGGGCGTGGCGATGGTGGGGCCTGTGCTGCCATCCGTATTACCCAAACCGTTGAACGAGTCGTTGTAATAACCATCTGTCATCAGCATGGCAAACGAGCGCCTGCAGCTCAAGTGCGCCGAGCTGGGCTCGTTAACACCGCCCAGGCTGGAACCCGAAGCCGAGATGCCGGTAGAGCTGGGATTGGGGTTGCTTCCCCATGGGCCAGCGCTGTCGGTGCGGCTGAAGTACTTGCCAACTGTGTCCAAAGCCTTTCGGTTGGGGGTATCGCCGGAAATGGGAACGTTGTACAGCCAGTCGTAGAACCTGGCCTTGACGGATGCATCAAACAATGCCACCCCTGAAGTCAGTTGCCCGTTCTCCAGCTTGTTGATGGTGCCCCAACCCAGTCGTATGGTGGGGCCAATATCCTTGAAGGCCAGACCAACTCCCGTTCTTGAGAGATCTTCTCTGGTTTTGTGATAAACGCTCCAGACCGAATAGTTTTGGAGCTCTTCTTGCCACGTGCAAACAGTAGGACTGGAAATGCAATCGGTTCGGCCCAGCCATTTGGGAAAGTTTTTGATGTTATTGCTGACCTTGTTGGGGTAGGGCGTGTTGGTTGAGGCGCCCGGTGCCAGCTCTGAAGTCTGAGGTTGATAGCCATTTGGCGAACCTGATTTGAAATAACTGGCACTGCCATTGGAAGGGTCGTTACCCGTGTTGTTCCATGTACTGGTCTGAGTGGCGCTGGGGCTGACCTTATAAAAATACACCTCAAATTCTGTACTGTTCCTGAGGGTGTTGGGCCTGATGTCATTACCCGTGGCATCCACACGGTTTTTATAGCGGATTCGGGGGTCGTAATAAATTCGGTTGATGCTGGGTGAAAGTGCGGCCTCGTCCACGCTGCCTTTTTGAGGCGGGCCGCTCATGCCCATACCGCTGGGCTTGCCGCCATACTGAAACATGTAGGTCGCGTTCATGGAGCCGGAATCGTCGAAAATGAAGACGAGGTTCGGGAGAACCGCGGTAGATCTGGTCAACAAAGGCTCGGTGGCCATTTGAGCCCCCACCTTGTGGGGAACATAGCCAGCAAGACCCCCAAGGCAAAGGCTCAGTAAAGTCTGAAAGTACTGTCGGCGCATGAGGTCAGTTGAGGGCAATGGTGGATTGCAGCCACACCTCAGCACCTGTAGGTCTTGAGGTTCCTGAGGCCACCTCAGGTCCAAAGCCGCGTGCGGTGACCACGAAGCTGGTGCTGGTGTTGGTGCTGTTGTCGGCGTTGGCCATGGGCAAGCGCTCCACCACACACTCGGGTAGCCGGTTGTAGCTCACGTAGGGGCCTGCTTGGTTCAGGGCAGAGGCGGGCACCACAAACACCCCCACACGGCCCGAATCCCAGTTGTCAAGGTCTTGCCATTTCGGGATGGCGCTGGCCAGGGCGGGGTAATCTTGTATGGTGGGTACGGAAGGCAGCGTCACGGCGGACTGAATGAGTTGTACTGTTGCCTCTTCACAATATTTGAGGGCCAATTCAGCAGCTTGATGGCCCATGACCATGACCCTGGGCCCACTGGAAATCGCTTCTGCGTTGATGGCGGTACGCAGCGTCATGGCTGAAAGCAGAGAAATCACCACCAACAAAATCAACGTCACCACCAGAACCACGCCGCGTTGGCCGCGTTTGGGGTTTGAAAAGTGAATGGTCTTTCTCAAGAACAGGCATGACATGCAGATAGACTAAGGGACGCGAGTGACGTCTTTTTTAAACAAGTGCCGATGCTTGGCCCGAGCTGTTAAAACGCCTTGCCCACTAATTCAGAGGGCGCTGGAACGCGTTTTATCTGCAATGAATTCGGTGATGGCTGCGACAGCTTCATCGGGAAGTTTTCCAAACCGAAGACCCGTTTTAAAACCATGCTGGCGCGCGTTGTAGGCGCTGTAGATGGCCTGAGCTGCAGCGACCACGGTAAAGAGGTGGCCTGAAGGCATGGTGAGTCGAAATTTCACGTGGCAGACGGATGCCATGGGGATATTACGCTGTGTGATCAATCCAATGCCGCCCAAGCTCAAGTCGCACAAACGAACGTCTTCTGGGGGTTGCCCCGATTGCATCATCTTGGCGCGTACGTTGCAGTTCACTCGCCTGAACTTTCGCTGGCCTGGGATTAGGGTGCCGTCACGCTCGTCGTCCACGCTAGGGATCAGCGGGGTGGGCCTAAGGCTCGCTTGTTGTAGTGTGGTGGCCTCTGACTCGTCTCGTTCTTGAGCCTTGAGGATGGCCTCTTTAGCCTCAGCCAAACTTTTAAGAATCTCATCAGGTTTGGGCCCCAGGCCTTTGTGCGGAGTATGCGCTGAAGTGGAGGTTTTTTCGACCTCCACGGCTTGTGATTCGGGCTCGGTATCGGTAGTCTTTTCGGCGTTTAGGATTTCCATCGCAATGGGACTATCAAGTAGGTTTTCACAGGTAGGGGCTGATGCTTATCCGCATTTGGAAGGGCGCGTTTCAAGGAAACAATTTAGAGCGTATGTGTGACGCCAAGCAGAAACTTTTATATAAGTTTTCTTAAGGACAACGGCTCATGGCAATCGATTACGCAAACTCACGGTAGCAAAGTAAGCTCGGCGCAACCTTAGGTCGGTGGTGTTGGTTTTTAAATTGCCGTCGCAGTCCAGGTACTGGGACGAGGTGTTGGAGTTGGTGATGTTGGCTTCGCTTCGAGCCACAATGCAAATGCGAACCGCCACCACGCGCTTCCAGCGTTCTGAAGAGGATCCCAAATTCACCGTTGAGGCATCGGTTTCTATTTGACTCGCGCTTAGGTAACCTGCCACCACACCATCGTTGCCGCTTGCCTGAGCCACGCCATAACTGAACTTCAGGTCTTCTATGTTTTCGACCATAGGCTGGGGCGTGCCCTTGTCGCCATTACCAAAGCAATACAGAGACGGATTGCTGCTGCCACTGGGCGTGTCAATGTAAAAGCGATTGTCCGCCTCGTAAAACGTGACGGCGGTAGCTGCGGTGCTGGTAGCTGAAGTGATTTTGTTGACCGTTGCCATTTGGGACTTTAAACCCGTCCCCACACAATCGGTGGGCGTGCCGTTGCTGAGCGGCACTGTGTTGAACTTATCTGCTTCGTAGGCCACTGCCAAGGAGTGAGGCTGAGCAGCATCGGACGTCACTGCAGGACAGCTCAGTTTGGAGACGTCAGTTGCCGCCGTGACACCTCCAGAGGCTTTGAGGTTGCTGAAGGCGGTGCCGCAACCGCGCAAGCTGAAGGTGTTGGTGATGGGGTTGCGTGGGGTGGACAGGGCATAGTTGGCTTGTTTGGGGTTGGCACCTGCCATGCGAATTTGCTGGCTCAAAAGTTCCAAGGCTGCGTAGGCATCTTCATTCATGCGGCTTTGTGCCTCGGCCACGCGTGAGGCGGTGGCTGTTCCTTGGTACGCCGAAAGCGCGGCCCCCATGATGACCAGCCCGATGGTCATGGAAATCATGAGCTCAATCAGCGAGAAACCGGCACCAGCTTGTTTTACCCGGTTGATTCGAGGTCGTCGGTTGATGTGCAAACGCAAAACAAGTCCTGTCAAATTCTGAAGCGGATGTAAACGCACCGCGGCACAGGATCGGTAAAGCCGGCACTGACCGATGAAGGGCAGTTGTCGCTGGTGGCCGTGTTCGTCAGCCCGTTAAAAGAGCCGGGCTCCTGCCAAATGACCCATAAATGGCCGTCACTCGAAGTTGTGGAGCCGGTAGTGGTGTCACGCTGCAGCAGCATGCCGCCAGCCGGAAGCTGCTGCCTGAGGGCTCTGAGCGTGAACGTACGGTCCATGAGGGCCAAGGTCTCTGGAGTGCAATTGGGGTAGCTGCAATCTGAAAGATCGGGGACCGTGCTGGTGCCGTCATAGCTCAAGGCTTGGTCATAGTGACCCGCTTTAAAACCGGCTGCATTGGCACGAATCCGGTCGATGTGGCTGTTGGCCAATTGGGTCGCGGTGGCCTTCATGGCGGAAAGCTTGGGTAATTGAATGGCCGAAGCCATGATGATGCCCATAGCCAGGAGTCCGAAGGACAAGATCAGCGTAGCAATCAGCACCTCCAACAGGCTGGCACCAGTTTGCTTTTTGCGGAACTTCATGAGCAAGAGCTCAGGCCGTCGCCCGCAATGCGCACATGCCCGGACATGCTCACGCACACCACGCGCTGCTGGGCGTTGCTGTACGCGGGGCCGCCAAAGGTGAGGGTGGTGGCGTTGGATACATTGCGCAGTCGGCCGTTGGCTGTGAAATTGAATTGGTTGCTGTTGTTGCTGCCCATGATGGAGCCAATGGCGCTGCTTTTAGACTGAAGCCGCAACACGGTTTCTCCTGCATTCAAAGCGCTGTCGCCGTTGACGTCCTCAAACACAAACCAACCGCCAGCCCATCCATCGTCCAGACCATCGCCGTCAACATCAATCGTTTTGCCGGTGTTGCAAACGGGGTTGGATTCATCGTCGAGCTTGTTGACGCGGCACATCACCACTGAGGCACTTCGCCGCAGGGCCATGCTTCGGGCATAGCGCATGTCAGATAAAAAGCTGTTGACACTGGAGGACATCTGGGAAGAGCGCACGGTGCTGATGAAGGACGGCACGCCAAAGCCCAACAGCAGCGCTGTGATGGACAAAACGACCAACAATTCCAGCAAGGTGACGCCCCGATGTCTGTGCATGGGACCAAATTGTGGCGGCGAGTTATGGCAGTTTGTTTGAAGGCCGACTTATTTGCGCACTTCGTCCACCAGGGTTTTGAAGTCGTCAATATCTTCAAAACTCCGATACACGCTGGCAAAGCGCACATAGGCCACTTTGTCGAGCTTTTTCAGCTCACGCATCACCATTTCCCCCAAGCGGTGAGAGGGCACCTCGCGTTGCGCGAGGTTGATGAGCTTTTCTTCAATACGCTCTATGGCGCCGTCCACTTGCTCAGTGCTCACTGGGCGCTTGCGCAGGGCCAGGTTCATCGAGGCGCGCAGTTTGCTGCGGTCAAATTCAATTCGGCGACCGTCTTTTTTGACGATGGTCGGAAAACTTACCTCGGGCCGCTCGTAGGTGGTGAAGCGCTTTTCGCAAGCCCCGCATTGGCGGCGGCGGCGCACAAAGTCGCCTTCTTCTGATACCCGGGTCTCCATCACCTGGGTGTCCAGGTGGTTGCAAAACGGGCACTTCATGGGGTGCGGTCAGGGCACAGGAAGGTCAACCGTAGACCGGAAAACGAGCGGTTAGGGCATTCACCTTGGCGCGTACTGCCTCAATGTTGGCCGCATCGCGCGGGTTATCCAGCACATCGGCAATCAGGTGGGCGGTGGCCCGGGCTTCATCGTCTTTAAAGCCACGAGTGGTCATGGCAGGGGTGCCAATGCGAACACCGCTGGTGACCATGGGTTTTTCAGGGTCGTTAGGAATGGCGTTTTTGTTGATGGTCATGTGGGCAGAGCCCAAAACCGACTCAGCTTCTTTGCCGGTGATGCCTTTGGACCGCAGATCCACCAGCATCACATGGCTTTGAGTGCCGCCGCTCACGATTCGCAAGCCACGTTCAGTCAAGGTTTGCGCCACGATTTGCGCATTTCGAATCACTTGCTGTTGGTACACCTTGAATGAGGGTTCCAGGGCCTCCTTAAACGCCACAGCTTTTGCGGCAATCACATGCATCAAGGGACCGCCTTGCAGCCCTGGAAAAATGGCGCTGTTAATGGCTTTTTCGTGCTCTGACTTCATCAAAATGATGCCGCCACGGGGGCCGCGCAAGCTTTTATGGGTGGTGCTGGTCACCACGTCGGCATGGGGCACTGGGTTGGGGTAAACGCCAGCGGCAATCAGGCCGGCGTAGTGGGCCATATCCACCAGAAAAATGGCTCCTACGTCTTTGGATACCTTGGCAAAGCGTTCAAAGTCAATATGCAAGCTGTATGCGGATGCGCCGGCAATGATGAGCTTAGGCTTGCTTTCATGGGCCTTGCGCTCCATGGCGTCGTAGTCGATTTCTTCTTTGGCGTTCAGTCCATAGGACACCACGTTGAACCATTTGCCAGACATATTGAGTGGCATGCCGTGCGTGAGGTGGCCTCCCTCAGCCAGACTCATGCCCATGATGGTGTCTCCGGGCTTCAAAAACGCTAAAAACACCGCCTCATTGGCAGATGCGCCGCAGTGCGGCTGCACATTGGCGGCATCCGCACCAAACAGAGTTTTAGCTCGGTCAACAGCCAACTGCTCGGCCACGTCCACATGCTCGCAGCCGCCGTAGTAGCGTTTGCCAGGGTAACCCTCAGCGTATTTATTGGTCAGTTGGGTGCCTTGTGCCGCCATCACAGCAGGGGATGCATAGTTCTCGCTGGCAATCAGTTCAATATGGTGCTCTTGGCGTGCGTTTTCTGCCTGAATGGCGGCAAACAGTTCGGGATCGGTTTGTTCAATCAGGATTTGGCGTGAATACATGAGAAGGTAGAAAGTTAAAAAGAATTCAAGAATCTTGAGCCAAAGTTGTGACAGCGCGAACGTTATTTGGCGCGCTGGTAGAAAGGGCGTTGGCACTGTTAGGAGAGGAATAGGGGACCGATTGACCGTTGGCGACCTGTTGCAGTCGTCCATGTTCTGCCAGGACTTTGGCCACATATCCTCCGTCGTCCAACAGGTTGGCGGCACCTACATACAGGCGCAAACCCATTTCAAGAGAGCCACCGCGCTTGATGCACTCTTGCAGCACCTTCACGCCCACTCTCAGATTGGTTACGGGGTCAAAGGCTGTCAAATGGCCGCCGTAGGTCTCGTACTTGTCGCGGTGCACCTTGGTGACCACCTGCATCAGACCTTGTGCACCAACGGGGCTTTCAGCAAAGGGGTTAAAGCCAGATTCAATTGCCATGACCGCCAGAATCAGGGTGGGATCGAGGTTAGCTCTTTTGCCCACCTCGTGGGCTTCGGTAACCAGAGCGCTGAGCGGCTCTTTGGCCACTCGGTATTTTTTACTCAGCCAAAAGGCAAGCGCAGCTTGGGATTTGGACAGTTCACTGGGTGAACGGGCTGTGGCGCGATCCATGGGATCGACGCCGCCAGGCAGGATACCCTTGAGCTCAAACTGCCGCTGCTGCAACCAAGCCACTAGCTGAGTTTCGGCAGTTTCACGCAAGTCTGGGCGGGCTATCAGCGCAATGGCGCTGAAAAGCACGGCAATGCCTACCAAGGCAAAGCCGTTATGGATGAGCTCCGTGCAGGCTTCCACCACGTGATGAACCAAGTTTTGAAGGTTTTTGACGATTTTTTCAAAAGCAACCAAGGGAGATTCCTTTCTGCCTCATGTCGGATGAGGAGACCTTGCCATGATCAGCAGGTTGGATAAAACGATATGTTTGGTATTTTAAGTGCCCCTATATTACCGGTCAACAATAAGAAAGGTGTTTCATATATCTCAAGTGCAGGGACATGGTGTGAGCTGATGCGGCGACAATAGAGGGCTTTATACCTACCCGTGAACTCTACCGTGCCAGAAAATTTAGATGCTCAACAACTGGATGCCTTGACCTCAGGAGCCTTTTCCGCCCCCACATCTGGGGAACGCTCTGCTTTACTGCGTGACTTTTTAAGTACAGAACCTGCTCCAGAGCTGATTCAAGCTGTGTATAGAGAAATGAGCGTCAAGGACAAAGGCGCTGCCAGATTGTTGCGCGAGAAGCTGGAAGAGGTACGTCGCACTCGCGCCCAAGAGCAAATGGCCGCCGATTGGGCAGCCAAGGCACAAGCGCTGTTGGATGCGCCTCGTTTCAATTTGGCAGATGCCATGGCTTGGCAGCGCGAAGCCGCAAAGGCCGGCGCCCCACTTGGGCGGGAGCCTTTGGCATCCCTTAAAACCACTCTTTCAGACCGAATCAAGGCCATTGAAGACGTTCAACACCATATTCAGGTGCAAAAAGAGGTGGCGGTGTTGTTGGCCCAGCGCATTGAGGTGTTGTCCACCAAGCCATGGCAAGAGGCCCAAACCGCCAGTGAGACCTTGGCTGCCGATGTGTTGGCCTGGGATCAACAGGCGCACGCTTTGCGCGCAGACCCCCAGTGGCCCAACGTGGACCCCCGTTTTACCCCTCAGCTGGACAACGCGGCTGCTCAAATGAAGCTGGTTTGGGAGGCCTTTTCTGAGGCATTGGCACAAACGGCCGCAGCTGCCGCTGACCCCAAACTCCCATTGCCTGCCGTGCCGGTTTGGGCAGACGCCCTGCGCGAGCAGCGGCTGGCGGCGGGCTTGGAGCCTGGTTTGGAGGCGGGAACGCCCAGGGCTGAGTCTGCTAAACCTGCGTTGGATCCTCAAGTTCAGGCCCAAGCCATTGCGGCAGTGCAAGAAACTTTGACCCGTTTAGAGCAAGAAATGGCTCAAGGCCACGGCAAAGCCAGTGTGTCTGCGGCGTCTTTATTGAGGCAGGCCCTAAAAGACCACGGCCGCTACATCAAGGGCGCCCTTGATCAACAGGTGCAGGCGGCCTTGGCTGCTGCGGGTGAGCTGGAGGGCTGGCAGCGCTGGCGCGCCGACCAACTGCGCCAAGAATTGGTAACCCAGGCTGAAGGTTTACTCAAACGCCCAGAAGGACAAGCCTTAGGCGGGCGCAAGATGCAAGAGTCCTTGCGCCATTTGCGCGAGCAATGGAAAACCGTAGACCAAGGCGGCGTGCCCAACCACAATTTGTGGAAGCGCTTTGACGAAGCCTGCAACCAAGCCTACAAGGTAGTGGAAGCGTGGCTTGAAAAAGTCAAGTCCGAGGCGGCCGAGCACAAAGCCCAGCGTGAAGCGCTCATGGCCGAGCTGGAGGCTTGGGCGCAACAGCATCCCGGCGGGCCCCAAACCGACTGGAAGCAATTCAACCGAGACCTGTACCAGTTTGCCGACCGTTGGCGCGATGCTGGCCACTTGAGCGAAAAAGCCTTTGCTGAGCTACAGCCTCGTTGGAAAAGCCTGATGGCCCAGGCCGCTGCGCCCCTAGAAGCGCTGCAGCACG
>Ga0214917_10004875_pt1 | contig 14639 bp, 12 predicted proteins | sample LL_1208_BB_MetaG_FD_177983 | JGI IMG/M metagenome (GOLD analysis project Ga0214917, IMG submission 177983) | Freshwater microbial communities from Lake Lanier, Atlanta, Georgia, United States - LL_1208_BB | ecosystem: Environmental > Aquatic > Freshwater > Lake | place: USA: Georgia | collected... | reverse complement strand
GGCCAACGGATACGCGAAGTCTTTCCAGATACTCCGATTCTTATCGGCGGAGCAGGTGGTTATCTTCCAGATACGAGAACCCCAGAGGTCTGGTCAACATTTGCTCAAGTGATGTCACTTAACTAAACCAAGAAAGAGGTAATACAGATGTGGATATTTACTACAAGTGGATTTATCAGTGCTGTTCAGGACCCGGAGGACCGTACGATAATCGTACGATCGCGAGATCGCGCCTCTTTGGATTCGATTTCGAGTCAATTTAGTTCTTTGGTCAGGGCTACCCCCCTCGCGGATTACCCCTATAGATTAAAACTGAATTCAGAGCAATTATCAAAGTGGCTAGCCGATCAGGCTTCAAGTATTAACTACAGAAACTTTAAATCTGAAGTCTATGCAGTACGAGGTTCAAAGTTTTTAAAGACGTTTAGCAAGGTCTGGTCAGTAATGCACGATGTGGAAGATAGAGATGCACGTCTTGGATAAATCCGATAGCCTCTCACCATACAGATGGGAAAATTGATGGTAGAGCTTCCTGGATTCATAACCGCCCTTGATTTTGAAACGACATCGATTACGAACCCTCGTGCCACGGAAATCGGCCTTGTTGCACTTGATGAAAATCTCAATTCAGTAGCAACTTTTGAAACTCTAATCAAGCCACCCCGCCAAGTTGACAAACGCGCACTTGGTGTTTCCCGGCTATCGATAGACCAAATAAATTCTGCTATTCCCTTTTCTGACTATTGGGCAAACATCCATCCATTTTTAAATAACCGAGTGATTGTTGCTCACAATGCGGAGTTTGATATGAAGGTTCTTAGGGCTGAACTTGCAGATATTGGTGTTTCAAAGTTGCCACCTTTTATCTGTACATGTTTGCTTGCGAGAAGGATAATTCCAACTGCAGTAAATCATCGCCTAGGTCACCTTGCAGGACTATTTGATATCTCACTAAATGAACATCGTGCGCTATCCGATGCCCATGCTTGCGGCAATATATTGGGTGCGTTAATTTCAATATCTAGCGAAACCATTCATGTTGAGATTGCAAAGGCCCAGTTAGGGATAACCTGTCTCAGCGCACCAAAAAAGCCAATGGCCAAACCAATTCTTAGACAATCCGTTGAAGTTCCTAGACGTAATGAAGATCAAGCCTATGAAACTTTCCAAGAAATTATCTGTTCAGGCAAATTGCAAGTGGCTCTAACAGGAACTCCAAAAATTGGGAAAATAGCATTTGGTGAATTAGTTGCATCGGTCGGCTATTTTTATAAAGAGACAACTCCTGGACCTCGGCATACAGCCTTCTTAGTAAAAGCCAATTCCGGTGCTGGAGAAAGAAAGATCAAGCATGCTGCGGAAGCAGGAGTTCCAGTGTTGAGAGAATCCGAGTTTCATCATTTTATAAATCTACTTGGAGAAAAAGAAGAGTTCGTTGGTAATTAATCTAAGCACCTATAAAGCCTACTTCGTTTGTGAAAATAATTTGCTTCCAAAAAAAGTAGAACACTCTTCAGAGTTGACCTAGTTTTCGGGGGTAAAAACGTGTTAGCAAAAAATGTGGAGTATTATTTATGACCACTGTAATGGTTAAATGGACTCCGCGTTTTCAAGAACATTACCGACGATACAATGGAATTGACGAAATTGTAATCAAAAAGACTGCACAACTAATAAAGAGAGCTGATTCTGATTTAAAAAAGTGGCATTTTGAGCTTGAAAAACTGAAGGATGAATCTCTTGTGGGCGTTTCTGCTTTTAGATTCAAGATCACATCTGGCGATCGTCTAATCCTCGTTGTCGAACAGGGTTCCATTATTTTGGCTGATATTGGCGACCATGATGTAATGGAGGAATACTCAAAATTGTCGCGTTTTACAAGGGATGAAGATTTAAAGCAAGCGAGGGAGATTGACGGTAGATTTAAAAGACTGCTTGATATAGCAGTCTCTGGCATAACAAAAGGAACGCGTGTGGAAGCGGACTTTGACATAAGCGGTATTTTCAAGGTGAAGAGCGACGGAGATGATTCACGCTGGCTTTACGAGGCCGAACTATCTGATGAGTGGATCCACTTCTTGGATCATGAACAATCCAAAATTTCTGAGACTCTCTACCAAAAACTAGCAGTCCCAAGCGATGAGATGTCAGTCGAGTTTGTCATGGGTGGTCCTGGTACGGGTAAAACTGTTGTTTTATTGAATCTGGCTACAAATTTAGACCAAGCAGGCCGCGCAGTTTCATTCCAAGCTTCGCCTGCAGTCATGAAATACTTGAGCTCAGGGCGTCGCAACGTTCCAGGTGCAAATTTAGGTTTTGGACCAGGCGTTGTTGCACTAATTGACGATCCTGCTTCATCCAAAGCTCTGGCAGAAAGCCTTAGAAAAGCAAAAACGGCAGGATGCAGGGCGATTGTAATTGGTTTTGATCCACTGCAATGGCATGAACGCAAAATGGAAGCGAATTTTAGAAAAATTTTCGAAAGTGTTAAGTATGAGTTCTATCCACTCTGGACTTGTTACAGACAGACGAGTGGTGTTGGAAAGAAGACTTTAGAGTTAACTGAAAAGATTTACCATGCCTCATCAAGATATCTTGATTCATTAAAACAAGCAGCTGAGCGTATGGAATTACAGCCATATATAGATCTCTCACTTGGTATGTCTTTTGTTGATAAAAGTGGACGATATGTTATTTATAACGAAGATATTGACAACAATTACAAGAAAGAGGTGGACAGATTCCGCGCAAGAATTGATCGCTGGACACATACTTCCCCAATTGCCTTTGTTTACGATAATGATTTACCTAGAGAATTTATAAGGTCGTTAAAAAAAGAGGCGATCGGTCTTAACAGAACAGAGATTCTCCTTTCAAAATACCGAGATATTCGCGGCGTAGAATTTCAAGAACTTTTCTTGTTTGTGACATCCGACTTTTGGAATGACCTCAATAATGGGAAGATGGGAGTTGGATCTGAAGATTGGGAAAAATTGGCATGTCTTCACACAATCTTGAGCCGGCCTAAAGACTCCCTTTGTCTATTTGTACACTAGGATGAGAAAGCAGGTTTATCGTAACGGAGGTATTCTGTGAAGCTCATTGAGGCAGCTGAAGTAATTCTTAGAGAATCTAATGGAGCCCATCTAGGCCCGAAGGAGATTTGCCAACTTGCCATGCAAAAGAAATTAATTACTCCTAAGAGTGAAAAGCCATGGGTGCACATGCAGGCAGTTCTTCGCGCACAAATGGCTTTGGGTAAAACATCAGATGGCAAAGACAAATTATGTTTCGATGCTAAAGGTTGGTACATTGATTGATCTTCGATCGAACGTTTTAACAGTTAAGAAATTATAATGATTTACTTGGATCACAATGCTTCCACTCCAATGTTGGATGAGGTTAGAGAAGAGGTTTCGCGGTCTTGGACATTGTTTGGCAACCCTAGTGGTGATAATTCTTCTTCATTAATGGCTGCCCACGAAGTTGAGTTAGCTAGAAACAGAATTTCTAATTTATTGGGAGTCAATTACCAAGATTTAATTTTTACAAGTGGATCTACAGAGGCAATCGCAATTGCAATTTATGGAATAGTTCTTGCAGCACCAGTGCACCGTAATGAGATACTAGTAAGCAGAATTGAACATAAGGCGGTTCTTGCAACCTGCTATGCTGCGGCGGAATTATCTGGAAGAAAAGTTATAGAGATTCCTGTTACTCGTTCGGGTGAAATCGATATCGATTTTGTTTTGGAAAATGTATCTGAAAAGACAGCAATTATTTGTTGCATGTCGGCAAACAACGAAACTGGTGTTATTCAAAGTACTAATGAAATTCTAAGGATTACGAATAATTTTGACATTCCTCTTTTCTGTGATACAACTCAGAGTATAGGCAAGGACCCTGATTTTAAATTGGAAAACCTAAGATCCATGATTTCTGTTGTAAGTGGACACAAAATTTATGGACCTAAAGGTTCGGGACTGGCAGTAATTCCAAGAAGCTTACAGGGAAAAATGTATAAAGTTTTATCTGGAGGTGGCCAGGAGAGAGGGTTTCGCGGGGGTACTCTGAATATTTCTGGAATACTCGGATTGGCTAAAGCATTGGAAATTTCGTTAGCAGCGAGTGAAGATCTTGATTTAGAAGTTAAGAAAATGAACACAAACTTCTTGCGAGCTTTAGAAAATGCTATCCAGATACCGATACACGTCAATACGAAGTCGGCAAAAACTCTCAGTAACACGTTGAATCTAAGGTTTGAAGGCGTTTTGGCTGAGGAGATAGTGGTAAATTTTAGAGAGGTAGTGGCTTCTCGAGCCAGTGCCTGCACGGCAGGTCGAGAGGAGCCCTCACACGTTTTGTTAGCTATGGGTTTAACTGTGCGCGAGGCTGAACAATCAATTCGTTTTAGTTTTGGGCGAGGCTGCTCACTTGATGACATACCGCTCGCGGTCCGAGACGTGTCAGAAGCAGTCGATAGAGTTCTGCTCTTAAATAGGCAATTAAGGAGCTTCTGAGGTGACCTTGCAATTCGATGCTAAACCTTTGTTTGCTGGGCATCAAACCTTCCACCCTCGTTTCGGATGGATAAAGAAAGCCTTTGATTGTGCAAACAGAGACCCCCTAACTTTTAATCGTGAAGATGCAACCGTTGTATTAGGTGTTGGGAAAAACATGGTGGAAGCCATCAGATTCTGGGGTAACGCTTTCAAGGTAATCACTTCTGTACCAAATCTCGATTCGAAACGTTCAACACGAACTGTGCCAACGAATATTGGAAAAGCAATTTTCGATAGAGAAGGATTGGATGCTTTTGCTGAGAACCCCGCAACGCTCTGGCTTCTTCACTGGTTTGCCAATTCCAAGCCATCCTTGTTACCAATATGGCGTTGCTTTATAAATGAGTTTCAGGCCATTGAATTTACCACCAAAGAGCTTGAAGTATTCTGTGAAGAACAAATTTCTGGAACGCCATGGAAAAAGCCGGTGAAGGCTAGCATAAGCAAGGATATAGATTGTATTATTCGCATGTACAGCTCGAGGGATGCACGCGGTCGGCAAACAATTGACGATCTCATAGATTCACCGTTTAGACAGTTGAGTTTGATTTCAGCAAGCCCAGCAGGACAAGATAGTTATCGATTTGTTTTAGGTGAAAAACCATTTCTTTCAGATTTACTGATTGCTTATTGCTGTATTGATTTTGTTTCCACTAATGACCCAAATAGCAAAACTGTTACAACAACTCGCTTGGCATCGGATGGTGGGAGTCCGGGAAGGCTTCTTAAGATATCTGAATCAAAGATTCTTGAAGCACTAGAAAGTACCTGCGAAAAAGTTTCTTCAATCTCAGTTGCCTCACCTGCAGGTGCTTCACAACTGCTCCTAAATAAATCTCCACAGGTTGTGGCGGAAGAAATTTTAGGGAAAATCTACAAGGTTTCTTCAAAAAAGACTTGGCGAAAAGGACCTGTAGTTGGTTTCGAGGCTCGCGAGCCGGCCGATAAATTCGATTTAAAGAAGAAGCTTGCATGATGAATTTAGCGAGTGAAATTTCTGTGAAATCGAGATTTAGTAGATCGGTCAACGTAGAACGTGACGGCGGAGCAAGCTCTTTAGAAGGATACATTCCAACTGGAAGAGCCCTAGACGTTGTTCGCCGACTAGCTCAAGGTATGTTAAATCCAAGTGCTGGCAGGGCATTGTCAATCACAGGGCCCCATGGCGGTGGCAAATCTTCGCTAGCAATTTTCGTAGACGCTCTCTTGAGCGCAAAAAAGACAAAGTATTTTGAAACAGCATTCAAATTATTACAGGAGTTCGATCCAGTCCTTGCCAATTTATGGGAAGAAGCTAGAAAGTGTGTTGACGTAACTGGTAACGGGTTTTACAGAGCAGTTGTAACCGCCGCGCGCGAACCGATTACAGAATCAATTATCCGAGCATTAAACCGAAACTCCGGATCTGACGCAATTCTGCTTGAGAACCTAGAGAGGAAACAAGGTCGTTCAAAGGAAGATAATATAGGCAGAGAAACTCTGATTTTAGAATTTATAAAGGAAAGAGCAAAAAAGACGCCATTCATCCTTGTGATTGATGAGTTTGGCAAAAATCTAGAGGCATATGCCGATTCCCCGTCGGAGTCTGATCCATTTATCTTGCAAGGTATTGCAGAAATGGGACAGGGAGAGAATGCTCCTCCAATCTTTGTCATGACAATGCAGCATTTGTCTTTTGATGACTATATTAAGAGCAGCTCCAGTTCTCAACGTAAAGAGTGGGCAAAAATTCAAGGAAGATTTCAAGACATTCCCTACATCGACTCGCCCATACAGTCGCGTAAGTTAATTTCAAGCGTCTTCGAAAACAAAAGTACTGTAATTAGAAAAACGTTTAGTAATTGGTTGGAGACTAATAGATATTTATTAGCTGATGCAGGATTAAGCGAATTGTCTTCAACTCCTGAAACTCTAAATTCTTTTCCGCTTCATCCACTGACTCTGGCAGTACTTCCGCAGCTTTGTAGTCGATACGGACAAAATGAGAGGACACTATTCTCGTTTTTAGCCTCTAACGAAAGATACTCCGTTGCTACTTTTTTGAGAGATCCCGAAAATGATTCTCGATCAGGAGTTCTTAATTTTGTGGGCTTAGATCGCGTTTATGACTATTTTTTAGAGTCTGCTCCAACTATGCTCTCCGCATCAGCAACAGCAAATAGATGGATTGAGATTGAAAGTCGAATTCGAGACGTTCATGGATTATCCGATGAAGAAGAAGCGATTTTGAAAACTATTGGTGTACTAAATTTAGTCACAAGTGGTGGAAATTTAAGGGCTTCTAGACAGGTTCTGCTCTTGGCTTGTGGATCAGATAAAAATAGGACAAGAGCTAAATCTGATCTTGAAAAAGCCTTGAACCTTCTCGAAAAACGTGGTTTGATTGTCTATAGAGAGTTCGCAGATGAGTATCGCGTCTGGCAGGGATCCGACTTTGATTTACGCTCTGCAACGGAAGGTGCTAGGCGACAATTTCAATCTTTGTCTTTAGCTACATTACTTAACAATGTAGTTTCATTACCGTCGGTAGTTGCTGGAAGAGCAAGCCAAGAAAAAGGGATCCTTCGAGTTTTTGAACAGAGATTCTTTGATCCCGAATTTGAAGCGGTAGCACCTCTATCTGAAGTAAGTCATTTTGATGGAATTGTTGCCTATTCGGTGAAGCCTTACCCAAAAGAAAAAATTCCTTTGATGGGATCAAAGGATAGACCGATTATATATTTGATTCCTAATGACATATCGAAATTGCGAGATCTAGTAATCGAAACTTCGTCTCTGCATTATGTTCTGGAGGCTGGTGATGCGAAAAAGCTCGACTGGGTGGCAAAGCGCGAGTTGATTGAAAGATATGTTGCCATTAAACAACAACTCTTAGACACGGTGACTTCAATCTGGATGGATAACTCAAGGTGGTTTTATTCAGCGGGTTCTATCAAGTCTTTGGATCCCAATCGAGGACTATCTTCAGTCCTCTCTGAAGTGTGTGATTCTGTCTATACAAAGTCACCAAGAGTTGCAAGTGAAATGATTGCGAGGAGAGAACTTACAGGTCAAGGGACGCGCGCTAGAAGGAAAATCATCGAAGCAATGCTTATTAATACAGAGAAAGCAACATTAGGTATCGAAGGATTTGGACCCGACAGGGCGATTTATGAAGCTTTGTTCCGAAGCACTGGAATGCATATACAAACTGAAAATCGCAATTGGCAGTTAAGAAAACCCACCAAGATGGGCTGGGGTAAAGTTTGGATCGAGCTTGAAAAGTCCTTAAGTGGTGCGACAAATGAGCGCCTTAATGTCTATGACATTTATAAAGTCTTGATTCAGCCCCCTTTCGGATTAAAAGAGGGAGTAATACCACTCGTTCTTATGGCTGTGATTATGTCTCGCAAATCTGAAGTTGCGCTCTATGAGCATGGCACTCTAATTTTAAATCTAGATGAAGCAGTTGCCGAGCGTTTAGCAAAAAATCCCTCTAATTTTGAAATAAGAAATTATGCCACTACTTCCAAATCACGTTCCCTGTATGTGACTCAAATTGTAGATAACTTCAAAATTAGCAATTTACCGACTGACAACTCATTCATGGCTGTAGCCATCGCCCTTTATCGCGAGATACATTTTTTACCTTTTTATACGAAAAGCACATCTAAGGGTTTATCAGAGAAAACAAGACTTGTGCGTGATGCATTTAAAGATGCAATCGAGCCAGATATTTTATTTTTTACTACACTGCCACAAGTTCTCGGGTTCAAATCAATTTCTGCTGATAGTGATAACGAAGGTGAGAATGAAAAGGGAGCCGCTAAAGCTCTCTTCACATCATTTAAAGAACTAAGAGACGCCTATCCATCATTAATGAGAAAAGTGGCAGGTATAATTGCGGAGGCAACAGCAACTACTAGTGAAATATCGAAAATGCGCTTGAAACTTGCCGGACAGGCCAATAATTTGGAGGGGAGGGTATTAGAGAAGTCCCTCAATTCTTTTGTCATGGCAATTCTAAGGGATTCGCTTCCCGATTTTGAGTGGCTTGAAAACTTAGCTATGGTTATCGCTGAAGGTACTCCTACAAAGACTTGGAACGATGAGAGTCTAGAAAGGTTTAAGGGGAAAGCCCAGGAAATTGGTGGAAGCATTCGCAGGCTCCAAGCTCTCCTGTATGACCGTTTGTCAACTGACAGTGAAGGTTTTGATGCAGCTAGAGTTACGGTCACCTTCCCAAATGGAAACGAAATAGTGAGAATAGTTGGAATTTCAGAGAAAGAACGTAATTACATTGCTGCAGAAATTGACCCAGTTATTTCTGAATTTGAAAACAGATTTGGGTCACTAAGTGCTGCAAAAAGTGCCTTGCTAGCTTGGTTGACTAGCGAAACGATAGAAACTGTTCAAAAAATCCAGGAGAAGAAGGAGCGCGACCATGGCTAAAAAGAAAGTCAGGCACATCTGTGGTATCTCCGGCGGCAAGGACTCGAGTGCGTTGGCAGTTTTCATGCGAGAGCGAGTTCCAGAGATGGAGTATTTTTTCTGCGATACAGGGGCTGAGCTCCCCGAAACGTATGAATATCTAGACAAGCTAGAAGTTACCCTAGGTAAGCCAATAGCGCGATTAAATTCAACAAAGGGTTTCGATCATTGGTTTGAAGTGTATAGAGGTACTTTGCCATCACCAAACATGCGTTGGTGTACAAAAAAAATGAAGATTGAGCCAATTGAAGAGTGGGTAGGAGACGACGAAGTAATTTCCTACGTTGCTATTCGCGCTGATGAATCGGGTCGAAAAGGCTATGTAAGTACAAAACCAAACATAAAAGCAATTTTTCCTTTTATCGAAGAAGGTATCGACCATTCTGGCGTACTTGCAATTTTGACCGAAGCTGGCATTGGTCTACCAACATACTATGAGTGGCGGACTCGATCTGGTTGTTATTTCTGTTTTTATCAGCGCAAATCGGAATGGGTTGGGCTTTCAGAAAAGCACCCTGACTTGTTCCAGAAAGCAGTCGCAATTGAAGGAAAAGTTAAATTAGAAGCAGGCGCATCTGGAGATGCCTCGTATGACGAATTTGCGATGAAAGGTCGTCAGTACACCTGGTCTGGCGGGGAATCTTTAACTGATTTGATTGGACGCAAGGATGAGATTATGGAAAGGCATGCCTTAGCCGTACAGCGCGAGAAAGATTCTCGTAAGAATTTAACTATTGTGGAAGTTATGAGCAGAGCATTCGACGATGAGGATGACTCTCAACAATGCACCGTCTGCGCACTATAGCTAGCATGAACTTTTCGGATATTTTATCTAGAGCTGGTGACGATGGGCTGCAAGAGCTTCTTGGGTCTTCAACCGTTAGATTACTTAATAATCTAGATTCCAATTTAGCGCGAGCATCTAGTATGCGTGCGATATTCGAGGAGCTTTACTCACCAGTTGCAGTGCTTAGAACCAATGCTCTCCGTCAAGTATTTTTCACTTTACTTAAAATTGAGGAAGCAAAAGAGCTATGTAGTATGCTTTATTCAAATCCACCAGCTAATCCCTTTGAAGAATTGCATGAGCTTAACTTCACAAAAGGATCAAAAACCGAGAAATTGATTTTTGACTACTTTAGTGTTCCTTATCCTGAGGACGAATCAAAAGCTATTGAGTTCAACGTTAAAGATATACCAGCCCAACGTGCCAACAGATTTTATCAATTAGAAGCAATCAGTAAGGTGCTTGCACTATTTTCATCAAAAGCAAACAGAGTGCTTCTTCACATGCCTACCGGTAGTGGAAAAACCAGAACTGCTATGCAAATAATTGTAAGAATGCTTCAGGAAAATCAAGAAAAAATAGTGATTTGGCTTGCATATAGCGAGGAGCTTTGCGAACAAGCGGCACAAGAGTTTGAGCAGGCCTGGGCGAGTCAAGGGGATCGTGATTTACAAGTACAGAGATTTTGGGGCAACTATAACGATAGTGATGGATTTATCAACAAAGGTTTCATGGTTGCAGGATTAAGTAAAATGTATTCGCTTGTTAAAAAAGGTGATCCTAGACTTCCACAATTAGCTGACAACTCATGTTTAGTTGTTATTGATGAAGCGCACCAAGCGATTGCAGAAACATACCAGCTTGTGTTGGAAATACTTGCTAAGAATTTGGATTCCAGAATTCTTGGATTAACTGCGACGCCAGGCAGGACTTGGAACGACCCAGAAAAAGATGCTTTGCTCGCAGATTTTTTCAATAGAACCAAAGTCACTCTCAAAATTATTGGGTATAAATCGCCAATTACATATCTTATTCAGGAAGGCTATTTGGCCGAACCTGAATTTGAAAAATTGGAGATTTCAAATCAAAATCTTTTTTCGCCTGCAGAACTTATCGAATTGCAAAAAGCTCTGGAGATTCCAACTCATATACTGAAAAAGCTTGGCGAAGATGATATTAGAAATCTTAAGATTATTACGAAGTTAGAAGACTTAGTAAAGTCGCACAAGAGAATTCTTGTTTTTGCTGCCACTGTAGAACATTCTGCGCTGCTAGCTTCAGTGTTACAGGCTAGAGGTCATGCAGCCTTTTCTGTAACAGGAACTACATCTGCTTTTGATCGACAGAGAGTTATAGCGAAATATAAGAGCGACGCTGATAACCCAATTATTTTGTGTAATTTTGGCGTCTTGACAACGGGCTTTGATGCCCCTCGAACCAGCTGTGCTTTAATCGCTAGACCGACTAGTTCGTTAGTTCTCTATAGTCAGATGATCGGACGAGCTCTACGGGGTCCAAAATCAAACGGAAATAAAGTTGCCAAAATTGTGACTGTAGTAGACACTGCGCTTCCAGGCTTCAGATCGCCATCGGAAGCTTTCATGAATTGGGAGGATGTTTGGTGACGGAAAACAAGCAATCTTTTGTATCTGCAAAACTAGCCATAGATGCAATGCGAGATAATGGCTACAAGAACACGGCTACCGCAATCGCTGAGCTCATAGACAATTCAATTCAGGCTGGTGGGTCAAAGATCGAATTGCTTATCATGGAAAAAATTGAATATGCGATGGCAAATCCAAAGGCGAGAATAAACGAGATAGCCGTACTAGACGATGGTCATGGAATGGATTCAGCCGTTTTGATTTCGGCCATGCAATTTGGAAATGGAACTCGACTCAATGACAGGTCAGGAATGGGTCGATTTGGCATGGGATTGCCCGCGAGTTCAATTAGTCAAGCTCGCCGCGTCGATGTCTGGAGTTGGAGGAAACCAGACGAAGTTTTGCACACGTACTTAGACATAGATAATCTAAAGGAAGGTTTTGTACCTACTCCAGTCAAGTCAGAGATACCAGATACTTGGATAAAGGCTTCACAAGAAATCGGAAAGTCGGGAACTTTGGTTGTATGGTCAAAGCTTGATCGATGCGTATGGAAGACCGCGGAAGCTCTAATACGTAACTCTGAGTTCGTAATAGGCAGAATGTATAGAAAGTTCCTTTCGAAGGGCGAAGTTGTTCTTCGAATGTGTGCGTTTAACGATACAGCGCCAGGCAAAAAGACGATAGATCAGTTTGCGCAAGCTAACGATCCAGGTTATTTACTAGCTCCTTCTTCAACTCCCGCTCCTTACGACCAGTCGCCACTATTCAACAAATGGGGTAATTATGAAGTTCCGTACACAGTGGAATATGGTGGTGGCAAACATATTGTAAATGTCAGGTACTCATTAGTTAAACCGGAAGCGAGAAAAGTTGCAGATGGCTCTGGCTTTGCCGGTGCTAAAGATTTTGGAAAACATGCCAAGCGAAATGTCGGTGTTAGTTTGGTACGAGCGGGCCGTGAGCTAGTCCTAGACCAAAATCTAGTGAATTCATACGATCCAACTGAACGTTGGTGGGGAGTTGAAATTGAATTTCCACCAAGTTTGGACGTTATATTTGGCGTTACCAATAATAAGCAGGAGGCTAGGAATTTTTCATCAGTTGCTGAATTAATTGCTGGTGATACATTTGAAGGATCGCTACAGCAAGAGATTGAACGGTTAATTGATAGTGGCGATCCAACCGTTTCGCTTTACGAAATAATTCATGCCGTAAAAAATCAGCTATCCACGATGCGTAAGCAGCTTAAAGCTAATGCACCAAAGGTTCCAGGGGCCAAGAAGAGGTATGAGGCCGAAGAGACAGCGACTGCTGTCACAAAGAAACGTCAAGATGATAATCATGCTGGCTCTAGCGATGCAGGCGAGTTAGAAGATGAGAAAGCGCGCAGAGAAGCACTCATTGCTGACCTCACAAACGCGGGCGTGGGCACAGTCCCCGCCGAGGAGCTCGTAAGCAAAGTAATTGAAAGTGGAATTAAATATATATTTGTACCAGCTGACTTGGAGGGAAGTATTTTTTTCTCAGTTCGTCCGGTTGCTGGAGAAATTGTTATCAAGATAAATAATAATCATGCGGCTTTTGACAAGTTACTTTCAGTATTAGAAGAGCCTGTGGGTGATGATGTAACTGTGACTGAATTAGCAAACCGTCTTTCAAAAGCAAGTGATGGGCTAAAGCTCCTTCTTATGTCTTGGGCACGCTATGAAGATGAAGCTGGACCCGTAGTAAAAACTCAACTTCAGGATATGAGGGCTGACTGGGGAAGAATTGCGGCAGAATTTTTGAAAGAAGCTTAGTGAAAGTCGATTTTCACTTCAATGAGTTATTCAATTTGCTCAATTCTCACTTGAAAAAAGCTAAGAATGAAGTATTTATTGCTGCCCCGTATGTAAAAAAAGGAATTGTTAAAGAGTTAGAATTTCCTAGAGAACTAGCGGGTAAGTCTACTTTTGTTTGCCGTTGGAAGTTAGACGATATCATGTCTGGCGCGACAGATATCGAGATTTATCCGTTACTCAAAGAACAAGGGATTAGGGTTTTACTTCATCCTAGCTTGCACGCAAAGTATTACAGGTTTGATAATAGAATTTTGATGGGAAGTGCCAACTTAACTTCAAATGGACTCATCAATGACGACACAGGCTCCTTGGAAGCTCTAACATTACTAGTGAAAAATCAAGCTACTATCAAATTTGAAAGTAAGATTGTGCAAGAATCGATTGAAGTATACGATGAATTGTATTCCGATTATCTAGCTATCTTGGATTCAAACAGCATTTCGGAACAATTCAACGAGGTTGATTTTTTTTGGCCAAACTTCTCCTCCCTTGAAGAAGCGTGGTCCATTTTTAATCAAGATAACTCTTCCATTAGGTTAAGACCGCTAGCGATTCCTTCAAATCTTGAGAAAACCAAATTTAAAGGTTATATGAAAATACGACTAATGGAATTCAATAACATCCAACGGATTGAAAAATTTCTTGAATCAGGTTTAAATGGTCGACGCTTTGGGGAGGTGAGAGCATTAATTCGGGATATCGACCAATCAATAGATGATACCTCCGCATGGCAATGTTTGATGTCATTACTTCTAGATCTTTTCCCGGAACGCTATGACTATTTCAGGCCCAACTACACTGAAATCATTGTTTCAAAAAAAAATCCAATAGGTGTCAAGATATATTAATTATAAATCGTATTTTACTCGACCGATAGATGACACATTTCGCATATGTCTCAGTAAATGTGGGTAGGGAATGATCTAACTTCTTCATTAGTTATTAAAGTTCCCTCCGCATGATGCTTATCAACCAAATCAATTGCTTGCTTAACATGAGATTGGGCTACTTCGAACCCATCAGGATCCTCCCAATATTCTTTCACAAATGAGTATGTTTGCCATTTTCCGGAATTTCTTACATAGAAAATGTCAGCATCTTCAATAGCCAAAAGGATTCGCTCACCAGTCTGACTCCAACTAAAATATAGCCCAGGATATGGATTTTCTTTTGATTGTGGCAGTCTCATAATAATTGCTTATTCTCCTAGAGTTTCTCTCTGTTAGCTACCAAACCACCGCTATCACTATCGCTGTTAGCGTTAATAGCACCATAGCTAGCCAGGTGTTCTTTGAAAAGCTCTCTTTCTTCTTTGCTGCATATCCAAGGATTAATACTGATAGCAGGATTACTAGCTTTATTCCTACCAGGG